>Ga0209167_10000015_pt1 | contig 265427 bp, 215 predicted proteins | sample Coa_R1_9_FD_187154 | JGI IMG/M metagenome (GOLD analysis project Ga0209167, IMG submission 187154) | Surface soil microbial communities from Centralia Pennsylvania, which are recovering from an underground coalmine fire - Coalmine... | ecosystem: Environmental > Terrestrial > Soil >...
AGTACGCCTCTTCCGCGGTCACCAGGTTGCGCAGGTCTTCCTTCAACGTCGCCAGGTACGCCTGCTGCTTGGTGTTCGCGAACTTCGGAATTGCGATCGCGGCCAGAATGCCGATGATCACGACGACAATCAACAACTCGATCAGGGTGAAACCCTTCCGCATGCGCTGCATACTGGTATGCCCTCGGGTGTTAGGTCGGCAACCGTCAGCAGGTTGCCGGCGGGCCGTACAGGTTTGGGTCCCTCACTTCGACGCGATGGGTAAAGCAAGGGCTGGACCGGTCTCGACCGTCTCAGTTTTGGACAGCCTAACACGCCGAGATACAATCACTTACAATAGCGCCTATTAAGTGCTGGACGCGTTTGGGTACGGCAGTTCGCGTGACCGATTGCAGATCGCGGCAGCGCTTGGCCCGGGGGGCATATGGTTGGCAATACATTCCCCAATCCCCCAATCCGTCCTTAGTCCCGCCAAATGGAACAACCCACGCTTTCCGGATCGTACGTCCGCCTGGTGCCGCTCTCTCTCGATCACGTGCCGGCGCTCTGCGAGGCCGGCCTGGACCCCGAGATCTGGCGCTGGACACCTGCGAACGTGGATAGCCCTGCCGGCATGCGCGCTTTCGTTACGGAAGCGCTGGCCGAACGGGACGCGGGACGGGCAATCCCCTTCGTGCAGACCGAAGCCGCCACCGGTCGCGTCGTCGGCAGCACTCGTCTCGCCAACATCGATCGCAGGCACCGCCGCGCCGAGATCGGATGGACCTGGATCGGCCGCCCCTGGCAACGCACCGCGATCAACACCGAGGCCAAACTCCTGCTCTTCACGCATGCCTTCGATGTCATGGGCTGCAAACGCGTGGAGCTCAAGACGGACGCCCTGAACGTGCAATCTCGCCGCGCCATTGCGCGGCTCGGCGCCGTCCAGGAGGGAATCTTCCGCCGCCACATGATCACGGACTCCGGCCGATCGCGTGATACGGTCTACTTCAGCGTGATCGATGAGGAATGGCCTGCGGTCCGCCAGGGTCTGAAAGACCGCCTGCATGACGGTCTGCGTCCGCACCAGCGCGCGCGTTCTCGTGCCGGCTGAATCCGTTCTGCTCAATCACCTCTTCACCGCGGCCGGCATCGAGCAGTTGCAAACCCGGCACGCGCTTTCACCCTGGGCAGAGTCGGCGTACGCGGAACTCGTCGCAAAAGTCGCGGATCCCGCGTTCCCCTGCACATTCGGCACGGTGGCACTCCGCAAAGGCGATCTCCTCACGGCCTTCGTCGAAACGCAGGATCCGGCGGCGCTTCGGCAGGGGCTCTACGAGCGATTCGCCGAGTACACCGCCCGCATGGGGACGCTCGATCCGGTCGCCGCTTCGCTCCACCCGCTCGCCATCTTCCTCCCGCCACCGCAGGGCGTACGCACGATCGCCGAGTATTTCGCGTTCGGATGGTCGCTGCTGCAGTGGTTGCACGAGCATGATCCGGCGCCCTGGCCGGAGCGCATCCCGCGCGATTCTGATGACCCGGCGTGGTCGTACTGCTTCGGCGGCGTTCCGTTGTTCGTGAACTTCAAGACGCCGGCACACCGGCTCCGGCGCAGCCGGCGGATGGCGAGCGCGTATCTCCTGCTGGTCCAGACTCGCGATGGCTTCGACGTGGTGGCGGGCGATACCCCGCAGGGCCGCCGCGCGCGAAGCCTCATCCGCGAGAAGCTCGCCGCGTACGACCCGGTCCCGCCCTACCCGGAGCTTGCGCACTTCGGCACGACCACGAACCGTGAATGGAAGCAGTATTTCGTGCCCGACGACAACCGTCCTGCCGCAGGCCATTGCCCGTTCAAGAACTGCAAATAGAGACGCCAGTGGAGAAGTGGGGCCACTGGTGAAAGGGGTAATGCTTGCCGAGTGCGGGCCGTTGCCCGAACAGGGCGACCTTCGGTTCTCGAACGGCCCCCGCTGCGTGTTGCTGCGGCGTCTGGCGCGACATCTGGATTGGCTGGAGGTGATCTGGAGGCAGCCGATAGTTGCGGTGGCTGTGGCTGGTGACGGCGGGCCGGTCGCGACCGGCCCCTACCAGGGCCCAGACAGTGGTGGTCGCTACCTCGCCACGGGGCGGCTCATCACGGGGCGGCTCATCACGGCCCGCGCCCGGCGCGACCTTAGCCGAATTCCTGCCGGGCTGGGGGCTGCTCTGCCCCCACGACTCCGATCGCGATGTCCGCGGCCGCGTAGTTCTCACCACGAATCGGCGCACCCGCGAGCCGTCGCAGCATCGCCAGTTGCCCGATGTGCGTGAGTGCATCCGCGATCGGCGCCTGAAATAGCTGCTCGGCCGGGTGCTCGAGCGGCGCGCCTGATGCGAGGTGCGCGTCGAATTGCTGCAGGGTCGTGAAAAATCGCTGTGCCTCCTGGTCCCACGGCGATGGCGTGGCCGCCCGCCATTTGTTCTTCCCCTTTGCCATCCACAACGCCCACTCGAACAGGTCACCCATGTGCGCGAGGATCTCGACGGGCGTGCGGCCGCCCTCGCTGACCCGGAAGCCTGCAAACGAGGGTGGCGCGCCCCGCACGCATTTCGACGCGCGATACGCGACGGTCGCGAGGGTGTGACGCAGAAACGCCCGCGTCGCCTCACTACCCGACGGCGATGAACCGGTTGCGGCGTAGTCTCCGGAGCGCTGGATCATGGCTGGATCATGGTGGTGGGCGACCGTCGGAGGTGGGAAGGGCGAGTGTACAGCCAGACCGCCAGTTGGATCATCGCCAGTTGGCTCTCCAGTTGGATCATCGCCAGTTGGCTCTACGGTAGCGCGACAGTATGCGCGGTACGAGACGCCCCGACAAGCCACCCCGCTCGGCCGCCAAACCATCCCGCCAAGCCATCCCGCCAAACCATCCCGCGCCATCCGGCATCCAAGGGATATCACCCACGCTAGTGGAGGCATCCGTGCGCGTTCGCAACCGGACGATGTTTGGATTGGCGGTCATGCTGTCGGTGGCGGCACCATGGGCCGCGCTCCATGCCCAGCGGGCCGCTGCTGACGACGCCGAGTGGCTCAGCGAATGCCAGCGGGAGGACCGGGGACGCTCGGACCGAGCGCATGTCTGCGAGATACGCGTCGAGCGCCTCGCGCACCCCGCGACGCTCACGGTCGATGGCGGCGAGAACGGCGGCGTCGAGATCATCGGCTGGGATGGCGACAGCGTCGTGATGCACGCCCTGGTACGGGCGACGGGGGACTCGCCCGACGAGGCACGCGACGTGGCCAGCCGAGTGACGATCTCGTTCAGTAACGGACGGATACACGCTGATGGCCCGGCATCCGGCCACCATGAACGATGGTCCGTGAACTACCGCGTCTTCGTCCCCCGGCATAGCGACCTGGCTATCGAGACTCTCAATGGGCCAGTGTCGGTCGAAGGTGTCACCGGCCACATGAACATGAAAGCTGTCAACGGCCCGGTGTCTCTCAGGCAGGTTGGCGGCGACGTGCACGCCCGTGCCGAAAATGGGCCGATCGATGTCGCACTCAAGGGTGTCCGATGGGACGGCGCGGGCCTCGATGCCGAATCCGAGAACGGGCCGGTGGAGCTGACGCTGCCCGCGGGGTACGCGGCACACCTGGAGACCGGCACGGAAAACGGCCCGATGGATGTCCGCTTCCCCATCACGCTCCAGGGCGACCTCGATACACGCCACCTCTCGCTGGATATCGGCGGCGGCGGCCCGCCAATCCGCCTCATCACCACCAACGGACCGGTCACTCTCCGGCACACATCGGACTAGACAGGTGCTCCTCCCCCGCTTCCCGGGAAAGGCCGCGACGAGCGGCCTTTTTCACGCCCGCCCCAGCCCCCGGCGTTATACCCGCATGCGCTGGTAACCGGCCCGTCGCCAGACCGTCTATAGAAGGTCATGGATGATCAGGCTGGCAACGGAGAGCACCCCCATCCGGATGGGCGGCCGCCGGCTGCTCAGTTGTCAACCGTACCATCGGATGATCCAGACGCCCCTGCCGCCGCCTCCTCCCCCATCACCGCTGGCCCTCGGGCGCAGGTGGGCGCCCCGCAGCTCCGGCAGGCACTCGGCACTGGCCCACACCCGAGCGGCAATCCCGCACTCGATGGCACACTCGCGATGTATCTCGAGCGCGTCGCCAACCGTGCTGCGGCGGCGTTCGGCGCGTCCGCCGCGGTCATCGCGCTCGTCGGGGACGACCGGCGGTGCTTCATCGGCGGCTCCACGCCGCCGGCATGGCTGAGCCGCGACCCCGGCGCTCTGATTCGCTCGCGCGCGTGCACGGGCGTCCTCGAGAGCGGAGAGTTGATCGCGGTCGAAAACGCGAGCGGGCCCGGCGGCGGGGGCATGGCCGCGATGTCCGGTGTCCCCGCGTACATGATCGCACCCCTTCCCCGCGCCGCGTCCGGCCGGCCAGCCGGTGTCTTCTGCGTGTTCGCCGCGTCCGCGCGCCAATGGTCCGCGGACGAGATCGCGCTCCTCGGTGAGCACGCCGCCGCCACGGCGCCGGCTCTCGCCCTCCGGCGGCGGCCCGAGAACCAGGAACCCGATCCGGCCCGCCATCGTCGCGAATGGCTGCAGGATCCTCTGACCGGTCTCCCCAACCGCGTGCTGTTCATGGAACGGCTCGCACAGGCGATCGCCCGCAACCGCCGGGAAGCCGCACCTTTCGCAGTCATTCTCCTCGATCTCGATCACTTTCGCACGATCAACGAGAGCCTCGGCCACGCGGCCGGCGACTCGCTCCTCGTCTCGGTCGGCCAACGGCTCGTCGATTGCTCACGCGCCGGGGACACAGTCGCGCGACTGGGCGCGGACGAGTTCGCGCTGCTCATCCATCGCGTCACGCACGCCGCCGATGCCGCACGGTTGGCGGAGCGCGTGCAGGCGGCCCTCGCCTCCCCGATCAATGTCCAGGGATACGAAGTGTTCACGTCCGCGAGCTTCGGCATCGCGCTCGAATCCGGCAGCGCGGGCGAGCCCGAACACCTCCTGCGGAGCGCCGATCTCGCACTCGGCAGCGCCAAACGCGCCGGGCGGTCGCGGTTCGTGGTCTTCGACCGCGTCATGCACTCCGAAGCACTCGCCCGGCTGCAACTCGAGATGGAGCTGCGCCGCGCCGCCGAACGCGAGGCGTTCGTGCTGCACTACCAGCCGATCATCTCGCTCGCCACCGGGCATATCGTGTCCGTCGAAGCGCTCGTCCGCTGGGACCACGAGGAGCGCGGGCTCGTCTCGCCGGCCGAGTTCATTGCCGCCGCGGAAGCGACCGGCGTCATCATCCCCGTCGGCCGTTGGGTGCTCAACTCGGCCTGCCGCCAGCTCCACGAATGGCATACGGCATTCCCGCAATGGGCGTCGCTGTCGGTCGCGGTCAATGTGTCGGTGCGCCAGCTCCTCCGCCCGGATTTCGCCGACACGGTGAGCCGTGCGCTACGCGAAGCCAGCCTCGAACCGGAGTTCCTCACGATCGAGTTAACGGAGAGTGTCCTGATCGAGCGACCAGAAGTCGTGCTGGCTTCGCTCACCGCCGTGCGGCAGCTCGGCGTCAAGGTCAACCTCGACGATTTCGGAACTGGTTACTCGTCTCTCGCCGTCCTCGACCGATTCCCGCTGGATGGCATCAAGATCGACCGTACATTCGTGCAGACACTCGGGCGCGAAACCCGCGCGGTACAGTTCGTCCAGGCGATGGTCACGCTCGCCCAGAGTCTCCAGCTCGAGACGGTCGGCGAAGGCATCGATTCCGATGACCAGCTCCGCGAACTCCGGGCGATCGGCTGCACATTTGGCCAGGGCTTTCTCTTCGCCCACGCCGTGGATGTGGCGGCGCTCGAGCAGTTGCTGCACGACGATCCGGCCTGGTGACGGCCGTTGCCCGACGGGGCGACCCACGGTTCTCGAACGACCGCTGCTGCGTAGAGGAAGGAGATAGCTGGTCAGCATAACCCACGATCCGGGTTCTTTCCTCGCTGAGCTGACACCGAAAGCGGCACACGCCGCCCCGTGTCCAGGACCCTTGACGGCCGGCGTCTCCGGTGCATTGTCTCTGCCAACCAGGTTTGTAGTATCCTCGCCTTCTGAGTGCCGAATTTGCCGGCGCCCACGACCATGCGAGTTGGCGAGAGACTCTAGCCGATGGCCTGATGCTGCAGATGGGTGACCTGCGGTGGAGGATGCGGGCGTGAAGATGAGCTGGGTTGGGATGGCCTTGGCGTTAGTGACGGCGGCCGGTCTCTCGCCGAACGAGCGTGCCCAGGCACGGGACGATGCGACCGGTCCGGGCCCGCGCGAGGGCCATTGTTTACTCTATGACAATGAGCGCCACCGGGTCGTTTTGACGGGCGGCTACCAGGTGCCGAACCAGCTTGCGGCGGAGGAGCTCTGGGATTGGAACGGTAGCCGCTGGGAGCGCGTGTCCGCCGCCGCTGGCCCGGCTCCGCGGCCGCGCAGCTTGAGCGGCGCCGCGTATGACACGCGTCGTAAACGACTCGTTTTGGTCGGGGGTTTCGGTATCGGCAACAGCGGCAATTATACCGAGCACCTAGGCGAAACCTGGGAATGGGATGGCCAGAGCTGGCACCTGATGGCGGATACCAGCATTGGAACACGGGACCATCACGTGATGGTCTACGATGCTGCGCGAGGCAAGACAGTGATGTACGGGGGACAAGCGGCGAACCGTTCGTGGGCAACGGACACGTGGGAATGGGATGGGAACCACTGGACGAGGGTCGCAACAGCAGGACCGGGCGCCCGTGCGCATTTTGCGATGGCGTATGACAGCAAACGGAAGAGAGTCGTTCTGTTTGGCGGATTCGGGGACGATGAGAAGTATCGGAACGATACCTGGGAATGGGACGGCCATACCTGGCGGAAGGTGAGCGAGGAAGGACCGGCACCGCGTGCCCGGCATCGCATGGCGTACGACCGCCGCGCCGGCGTCGTAGTTCTGTATGGCGGCGATGGCGTGAAGACAGATTCAGGGCGCGGATTCAGGTACCTCGATGATACGTGGACCTGGGACGGCAAGCGCTGGGCGGAAGTGAAGGTGCCCGGCCCGGGCCAGCGTTTCATGCACGCGATGGCCTACGACGAGTCACGCGGGAAGATCGTGCTCTATGCCGGTGGGTCGGCCGACCATGCTCTCAGTGATACGTGGGAGTGGGATGGCAAAGCATGGCGGCAAGCCAATTAGCGACGTGGTCCCGCCTCGACGGCCCTCTCACATCAGAGAAAGTGCGACCAAGGTGACCTCGGGCCCTATCACTTGCTCCACGGTGGTGTGATCCCATTGATCCGGGCGTACGTAATCAGTTGACCCAGGTGCTCGTGGAGGTCCGCGGTCATGCGGGTTGCAGTCTCTGCGACCGTTGTTGACCGGCCAAACCAGGTGATCGGTCCGATCGTATTGATGTCCACTGCGCCAATCGTTCCCTTGGCGTACGCCAGGCCATTCTGGAGATGCTTGAGCACCATCTCCTTGCTCGGATTGGCCTCGAACTTACCCAGATCGGCCATCTTGACGACCGGTGATCCCGGGGCTCCGAACGCCATCGGACTGAAGAGGTAATACTCGCTGGCGACGTGCATAAATACGGCGCCAACCGATCGTACTTGAGGCGTGGGGCGCCACGAGTATTTGTCAGCGGGGAAGGCGTTCGCCAGCGCGATGAACTTCGCACTGACCCGGTCCAAGTCCGCAAGATATTGCTTGCGCACCTCAGCGGCATCGACACGCGTGGGCGTTGTTTGAGCTGGGACCGGGCGCGCAAATCCCAGTACCGCAAGCACGAACCCCAGAGCCGGTATGCGGACCCAATGAAGGTGCCGCACGATGTACCGCGCATTGCCCATGACAACTCCCCAATTATGGATAGCCGGACGGCCAGAACACGGTATTTCCCTGATGGCAATCTCCGGCGAGACAGCACCACAGCCACCTAGCCAGATCCCGGCGTGGCTGTAACCATCACTGATCTGTATGGCCAAGCTACCCAGAGTGGCCTCACGGTATTGAATGGACCCAACATCGAAATCTCCGAGGCTCCGCTTCAATCCCGGGATGGTCGTGTTAGGGATCTGTTAAGAATGGCATCGAGCGGGCGACCAAGGGCTACCGTCGGGACGTCTCATGTTGATGGGCAACCTCTGCCAACACGTGGCGTGAATCACGGGCGACCTGACAAGACGGAAGCGAGACCTCAGTGCCTAGACCGGGGCAGTTATTTCGGTCATGTCTCTCGGCGGCATGAGTGCCCGGGGTTCTCGATGTTGGAGATCGAGCACTCGAGCGGTGCTCGCCTGCCACAGCATTCACACGTGTCTGCCTATCTGTGCTTGCTGCTGCAGGGTTCCTATCAAGAGACGATGGGAGAGAGGACTCTTGTCTATCGGCCGTGCACGCTGGCATTTCATCCTCCGGCACTGACGCATCACGATGAGATTGGGCCCCGCGGGGGACGATTCTTCAACGTGGAAATCGATCCCGCTCACATCGCGAGCCTGACCGATAGCGACTTGACTGCCCATATGGCGCCCGGTGAGGTATTCGATCCGATCGCCGTGGGTCTGATTCTCAGCTTGTATCGCGAATATCGGCTCTTACACGAGGGTGACCTCGCAGCCCACGCTCTGCACGTCGAATCGATATCGATCGAACTGGTGGCGGCGTCGGTGAGGGCACGGACGCCTGCTGAGCGCCGGCGGCCGGCGTGGCTCACGCGCGTGATCGAACATTTGCACGACGGCCGCAGAGAGTCGCCAACGGTCGTGGGGCTTGCACGTGACGCTGCCGTCCATCCGGTGCATCTGGCGAGAGTCTTTCGGCGCATCTATGGCTGTACGATGGGCCAATACCGCGCGCGCATCCGGGTCCAACGGGCTTGCGGTCTTCTCATGTCGTGCGACCTGCCCCTCGCGCGCATCGCCGCCGATGCCGGCTTTGCGGACCAGAGCCACCTGACTCGGGTGTTCACATCCGTCGTGGGGTGTCCCCCCGGTATGTACCGGCGCCTCGTGGGCTGATTGTTTGATCCGTTCAAGCCGGGAGGTGTCGCCGCTCCTAGTATAGCGGGATGCCAAACACTTTCCTGTCTCCGTGAGCGTCAGCAGTACACTACGCTGTCCTCGACGCGTCGCCATCTGTATATGGGACGAGGTTGAGCTACTCGACTTCACGGGACCCGGCGAGGTGTTTTCGGCAGCCGGTGGCGGTAAGGCATTCCAGGTCTACACTGTTGCAGAGCGATCCGAAAGCGTCGTAAGCCAAGGCTTCCTCCGGGTGATTCCCGAGTACACGATCACCAACTGCCCCCGGCCTGATATCATCGTGGTCCCTGGCGGGGGGGCTGCAGGGGTTCTGCAGAGCCCGAGCATGGTGACTTGGCTGCTGGATGTCGCGCAGACTGCGGAAATTGTGCTCTCTGTCTGTACCGGCTCACTGGTGCTTGCCAACACCGGGCTCCTGGACGGGCTCGAGGCGACGACGTGGTACGGTGCCGTAGCGCGATTGCGCCAGGCCGCTCCGAACACGATCGTGCACGAAAACCGCCGCTACGTCGACAATGGTAAGATCGTCACGTCGGCTGGCGTTTCCGCGGGGATCGATGCCGCGTTACATATCGTGTGGCGGTTGTGCGGTCCAGAAGTTGCCGCCGAGACAGCGCGATACATGGAGTACTGCTACCACCCGGAGGCATCGCCGGCCTGAGGCGGCGAGTGCGTTAGTGGGCCGGAGGTCGAGCTTCTCGACCGGCGATCGTGTCCCCGAGCCGCTGCGCTGCGCCCGGGGGTGACAAAACAGGTCTCGAGGCCGCGTACTCCTCGTCGTGCCAGGGAGAGGCGGCTGGCGGACGTTGGATTCGTTCAAGGCCAGCGGGGAGCGCCTTTCTACCTTTGACTCCGTGTGCGGACCGTGACCGCGAGCCGGCCTTTCGTGTTCGGCTCGCAGGTCTCACAAGGAGGCCAAGTGCTGACATCGATACGGTATCCCCTGCTCGCCTGTGCTACTGCCGCAGGGGCGGCAATCGCCGGAGCGCACCAACTCGCGCGTCCGCATGCGGCTCGGCAAGTGGCTGCACTCGCTGCGCCACGAGATGAGTTCGTCAATCTGGGCGGGTACAAGCTGCACACCGTGCTCGCCGGGCGCGGCAAGCCCGTAGTAGTCTTTGAGTCCGGCATGGGAGACGATGCCTCCAGTTGGGAGAAGGTACAACCGGAGATCGCCCGATCCACCAGCACGGTAGCATACGACAGACCGGGGCTTGGCAAGTCAGACCCGTCCCCTGAGGCCCATGACCTCCGGCAATCGGCGGTGGAGCTTCATACGTTGCTCCACAAGAGCGGGGCGCCGCCGCCGTACATTCTGGTCGGCCACTCCATGGGTGCTTTCATCGTCCGGCTTTTTGCCTTTACCTACCCGCGTGAGACAGCGGGCTTGGTGCTGGTCGACCCATCGGACGAGCGAGCCGAAGAGCGGTTGCACGCGACAGCGACGAAAGAGCAATGGGACGCGTATCAAGACTTCATGAAGAAGCACCTCGCCGACCCCATGATGCGCGCGGAGGGGCATGTATGGTCGACGCAGTCCGAGGCTGCTGCAGCGGCGCCTTTGCCCGACGTGCCCAAGATTCTCCTGAGTGCGTCCGACGTCGCCAGTGCCCCCGCGGCCAACCAGCCATATATGAAGGTCCACATGGCGCTTCATCGTGAATGGGTAGATCGCACTTCCAGGGCCGAGTTGGTGATGGTGCCCACCGCCGATCACTACATCCAGATCGCAGCTCCCGATGCGGTCATTGCTGCCATTCGAAAGGTGATGAAAGACGCTGTCGTGCCGGGCGCATCCGATGCCAAGTGATAGCCTATTGACCGCCAGTCACGTGAGTGAGCCTGCATGAGACCAGGACATTTGAGACCGCCGGTTCGGTATGGCTGCGTGGTGGGGCTGGTCACCGGGCTTTGGGCATCGCCGGCGGTTGCGCAACCTGTAGTTACGACGACGCCGGACCTTTCCAATCCAGACGTCGCCGCGATTGTCCAGATCGGGAAGGACTACGCGACCGCGTTTGCCGCGGGGGACTACGAGCGCATCAACAGCTTCTACAGCCCTGACGTCCTCTACATGCCGCAGGGCGGTTCCATTCATGGGGCGAGCGACCCCAAGGCCAGGCAGAAGTTCTTTGCGGCCAACCGCGGGACAATTGACATCCACGTCGATGAAGCCGGCGTCTCCGGCGACCTCGCGTGGGAGAGGACGACATTCACGATGACCATCATTCCCAAAGACGGGAGCAAGACACAAGTCCACAAAGGGCGCCTTCTCGAGATCATGAGGAAAGAAGGCGGTCAATGGCGATCCTGGAGAGTCATGACGAACGATGCGGGGGACGGATAGCAGCCGTACGCGGCTATTCCGTTACCCCGATCTCAGGATTCAGCATCATGCGGATCGTGAACGGCCTCCAGCGACCGTTACGAGTCGCAACGCCGATGAGTATGAGCCCCGCGGCCAAGCATACCGCGAGCGTAACGAGGGATGCTTCGGGGCCGAAGGCCCCTCCGGTCAGCAGGTCGTTTCCTGACAGGGGGACGTTGAAGATGCCACGAAATGTCTTTCCTGAGACGCTCGCGCCGAACACGCCCCCTTCGGTGAAGTTCCAGCCAAAGTGCAAGCCGATTGGTAGCCACAGGTTGCGGCTCACAACGTAGGCGGCCGCGAGTAAGACACCCCCCTCAAGCGCAATGGCGATCGTACTCACCGCGGTCGCGCCGGGATTTCCGATGTGGAAGAACCCGAAGAGAGCGGCTGACAGGATGATCGCCACCAGTGTGCCGAAACTCTCTTCCAGGATGCGAAAGAAGCCGCCGCGGTACGCCAACTCCTCTCCGATGCCAGAAATAGTAGCAATGATCAGCATCAGCAGGACGCCACCAAAGCCCCCTCTGCCCTCCCATCGCGCAACGCCCAATACCAAGAGGACGGCGTAGATCAAGCCGAGGAGCAAGAATCCGAACAACGCCCCTGCGGCGGCCAGACGTACTCCTCTTCCTCTAAAAGCCAGTTCGTCCGCTCTGCGTCGTTCGAAGAGCCGCACGAGCAGAACGTATACAACGAGCATGACGACGCTAAAGAAGATCGTCGCGGCGATCATCGCGAGCGGTGCAAGCGCGTCGGGCACTACGTTCGATAGTGCCTCGAGCGGGTATTGCACGCCGCTATATACCTCGCGAAGCACAACGAAGAAGACAACAACCCGGAGGACCGCAACACGCGAAAGCGTGGACCAAACACTGGTTTCAGCCGGTACAGTGCCTGAAGTCACGCAGGCCTCTCCGGCGTGCTACGCGTGCAGCCGGTCACTATTCAGTCGCGTTCGTCATCACTCGAAAGGTCCGCCACTTCCCTCCCTCCTTATGGAGGATCTCGAGTAGGCGGCCCTTCGAGACCGACGGCTTCCCGCCTGCCTTTGGTGTGAGCGTGACCGTAAAGGTCGCCCGATCGTATGCGACGTCGCCAAACACCTTGACCTCATCGAGGTGCACATCGACGTGCCCGCGATTGGCGGCAAACGCGCCCTCATAGATCTGACGCACGATATCCCTGCCGGCATGGTTCGGCATGCCGTTCGCCATGTAGATCACCTCGGGGCTGTAGAAGCTCACAGTCCGATCGACATCGCCGGCAGCGTAGGCCTGGGAGAAGTCCTTCGCGACCTGCGCGATCGCGGCGACGTCCGGGTTCGAGAGATCGACATCCGCCGCAGCGGCGGGCGCCGGCGCCACCTGGGCGATCAGAACCGCTGGTGCCGAGGCCGCGGCTACACACATCAATAGCCCGAGCACACCGGCCCGATCCAGCGGGGCCATGCATGCACGGCGCGGATACAGGGACATCATCGTGCCTCCTCAATCGTGTGGATGACCAGAGGGGCGGACGCTCGCTCATACGGGGTTGCCGGGAGCATATGCCGGGACGACTCGGGCGCCACTCATCCATCTCTACACAGCAAGCGGATAGCGCCACGGTGCCTCCGCCGAATATGGGAGCGCGTGCGCCCGATCCAGAGGGGGCCAACCGTCAGCATTCTGTGCGAACTTCTGATTCGCATCGGGCCTGAGAGACGACGCGCGGCGAGCCAGCGCCACACGCGATGAGCGTGAGTCCGATCTCGCTCCAGGTATCGTCGCTCGAGGTTTGGGCTCAGCGGGCCCGCGGCCGAGCGGCCACGCACTGGGCGGTCGCACCCGCCCAGTGCCGCGACGATCAGTGAATCACGTTCGTGTTACTCTCGGCCACTTCCGCCCAAGCATGCGAGAGGGTGGGCAATCTCACTTCTTCCTCGGTGCGGGCGCTGGTGCCGCGTGGGCCGCGGGGCGAGGAGCCGTAGCTGCTGGTCGCGGCGGCGGTAGTGTCGACTTGCCCGCCGCGGCAGCCTGATGGTACCGCGCATCGAGATCGTTGTGCTCCGCCTGCTGCCGCTCGGCCAGCGCGTCTGGCGTCACTCCCGCCGGTGGCTTCGCGAACTGCTGCACGTGACGGTCCTCCATCTGCGTCCGCTGAGCGACATACGCCGCGTTGAGCGTTGGCGACGCCGCACGAACCGGCGGTCTCGCGGCTGGAGGCCGGGATGCCGTTGCCGGTGACGCCGGCACACGAGTAGCGGTCGCTTCACTCGGAGCTGCTTGCGGTGCAGACGGCCGCGGCGTCACCGGCTCCGGTGCCCGCGCTGTAACCTGCGCACTCGGCGGCTGAGCCATCGCCGGCCGCGACCCGCTCGTTGGCGGCGGGGTCATCGGCCGCGAGACGACGCCGGTCTGAAATACCGGATGCGCCGCTGGCAGCCCGGCGCGCGCCGGCTTGAGCGTAGCGCCGTGCGCCGGCTGCGCCGCGGCCGACCGAGTGAGCGTCGTACGCGATGGCTGCCCGTTGGGCACGGGCGTGGTGCGCCGCAACGTCGCGAGTTGCGCCGGCGCCAGCGGCCGGCCGCCTGACGACGCGAGCGCATGCTCTTGCGCCGAGAACGGCACAGGCCGCGGCGGCGGCGCATGCACTGCCACGACCTGGCGCCTCGCGACATCCACCGGCGGGCGCGAGAGCCCTCGCCCGCCTGCATTCGCGATCAGACTCTCGTGTGTCGGAACGACCTGCGGTGCAGCGCCGACGACAGTCGCCGAGCGGATCTGATCCTCGGGCAGGCGAACCGATGCGCGCGCGACCGGCGCGGCCGTGATGAACGACTGCCGCGGGACGGCCACGAACGCATTGGGCACGTCACGATTCCGATAGGTCACGTTCGTGACGGTGGTGATATTCGTAATGTTCGTGACGTTGGTGATGTTGACTCGCCGGACGTAGGCGGGGCTTACCCGGTACGCCGGCCGGTACACCTCTTCCGGCCCGAGCGCGAACCATCCGACGCCGCCCCCCGGCCCGAACGCCGCTGATGCGCCCCACCCGGCGCCACCGGCGAACACCACGAGCCCCGGGGCGTACACGGCCGGCGCGATCACACGACCCGGGCACCATCCCCACCGGTCGTGCACGTATGCCCACCGCCCATAGTGGAACGGCGCCCATCCCCACGACGCATCGTCCACCCACGTCCAACCCCACGGGCCGATCCACGCCCAATGCCCTGTGTGGTACGGCGCCCACCCGGCCTCGACGACCGTGGGATACCACACCGGCCCGTAGTCCGCGTCGTTGTCCCACGATCCGTTGTCGTCCAGATCCTCGACGCCTGGCATGTCGCTCGGCACGTACCGCCGCGGCGCCCGGTCCGCGACCTCGTCCCGTGCGCTCACCCACTGATCGAAGTCGTCCGGCGACCCTTCCTCCGCGACGTTGTAGGTCGGCGCACTATCCCCCTGGATCGTCGCGAGTTGATGCGCGACGAGCGCAAATGACGAACCGGCGGATGTCACTTCGGCCGATCCCGACCGCACCGTGACGGTCGTCGTCGCTCCGTCTGGCGAGACCTCCACGCGATACTCGCCGGTCGCGCCGAGCGTCACCGCGGCGTTCGGGGCATCGATCTCCGCGGTCTCCCCGTCCGTGAATGTGCTCAGCCGGACGGTGACCTCCCCCTGCGGGATCCGGAGCTGTAGCGAGTTGTCGTCGAGCCGTGTGACATCTATCTCCGTCTCGTGCCAGACTCGAACAGCGGCGGTCCCCATCTCGATTTCAGCGCGGCCGGCGGTGTCCGACCAGATCCGGTCACCCGTGGTCACCGGACGATTAGGTTCTGCCGCTCCCCACTCGGTGTCGCTCGCTGGCTCGAATGACACGGCGCCCTGAAGCGCAGTCAACCGCCCGACTCTGGCGGGCGGATCCGCCACCGGCTCCGCGCTCGCGCGATCCTCCGGCGGCCGCGGTACATCCTGGGCAAGCGCTGACGAAGAGATCGCAAGCCCGCTCGCCACGACGGCGAGTGCCGCGAAGACGATCTGATGGCGAAGAGTTGGGAGTGGCATGGTAGAGAGGAGAAAAGTAGAAAGGAGAAAGGGGAACAGAAACAACGATCGGTGACGCTAGCCGCGACGAGTGACCTTCAGCTCGGGTCCGACTCATAGTGCGGCTGTTGGATGCGAATGAGTTGAGCTCGATGGCGCTCCAGCACGCTCACTCAATGTGGCTGCCACTAGCTATCCCTGCCAGCCAGCCTGGGCATTTCACGTGCCCGGCGGCGCCACGCTCAGCGTGGCCTTTTCCCGCCTGCGGCTCGCTCTGCTGTCCGCCTAGCGTGAGAAATTCAGCGGAAACTCGTGCACACTGGACGCTGCTGCGGGCGGAAACCGCCACGCGTTGACCTTGGTTCGGATGCAGTTTTCCACATCCGCCCATCCCTCGCCGGACCACGAGTGCTGCACGATCCCGGCATAGCCGACCGATCCATCCTGCGCGAGCGCCACACGCACCGTGGCGGTACCCGTCAGCCCGGGATGCGAGCGCAGTCCGTACTCCGTGTAGCAGTACAAGAGTTCCGGCTGCCACTGGTGCACCAGGTTCTGCACTGCGACATCGTCCACTCCGGCCGGGGCTGGGCTGGTGGGCACTGGGACGCTCGTGGCCGAGACGACAACCGGCTTCATTCCGCGCGTCGTGGCGTGTGCACTCGCCGCTGTCACCCCGCGCGCCGCCGCCGCCGACTGGACCGGACTGGCCGCTGACGCAACCGCGGACGGCGATTGGGCAGGCTGCTGTGCCGCGGTCTGGGCGGCCACCGCCGCGGCCTGCGCTTCAGCTTGCGCCTGGGCTACCGCCGCCACATGGAGGGTCCGGGCCATGCGCGCGGCGTCATGCAGCGCGGCCGCCGCGGCCTGGGCACCGTCGGCAAATAACATTGCCGTCTGCCCGTCCTGGCGGTTGGCGCCGATGTTCACCCGGAGGGCCATCCCATCCTGATCTGACATTGTTTCAAGGATGACGTCGCCGGCGCCGAGTATCATGTGCGCGGTGTCGGGGGTTGCTGCTGGTGATGACGGTGACACCGCAGATCCGGAACCCGAGAGAACGACCAGCCGTTGCGCGAACTCCGCCCACCGGTCGATGTCATCGGCGCTCACCGCGATCGGATGCGCAAATGGATTGCGGAACCCCGGCGACGCGAAAACCAGCACACTGTCGGCCGCCGTCGCGCGGAACCACACGACCGTCGTGCCCCAGTGCAGCATCGCCGTTTCCTTCTGGCGGGCCGGGGCGGACGCGGCGCTGCCGGACGCTCCCTGAGCGTACGCCATCGGTGCTGCGAGTGGCACCGCCACCACGGCAGCGAAAGCAGTAACAACGAAACCAACGAAAACACCAACCAAAGAGGCCGCTACCTGCGCGATCGCTGATCCGGTTGCGAACGCGTCGTCGAGCGGCCGAAGAAAACCACGCATGCAGGATGCCCCCTAAGGTCCGTTCGGCAGCCGGACTGGCGTGGCGGACCGGACAAGCCGGTCCACGGTAGCCTCCAGAGCTTTGCGTCGCCGGCTTTCGCCGGGTATGCCGTTCTCGCGGGCGCCCGGGAGTGGGCACCCCCGCCGCGCGAAGCGGCGGTCTATCGGTCACGCCTGCTCAGGCGCGTCTACGAATGTAGGAATGCCAGGATGACGAGCAATGGACAATACGCCCGAGCGCAGCCTCGGATTCTGCGGCTATGCCAGACGTGGACAACCCGCCTTTGCTGACGCGGCTGCGCCGGGTCCGTTTCAGGTCTTGGCGGTCCCGGGCGTCCCCGGCCCGGCCGAGTGGTCGATGACGATGAACGAGACCCGGTCTTTGGCCAGCGCCCGCAGCCACGCGACGAGATCTCCGATGCGTTCTTTGGGAAGCACGCCTTCCGCGCCGCTCAGGCGATGGACGATGACGAGATCCCGCCCGTCCTGCCGGTATTCGGATTCATAGCGCCCGAATGCACTCGCCGCCGTCACACTGGCCGGGAGATGGGCATGCCACCCCTCTGGCAGCGTGATGCGCATCTCGTCCACGACTGTGGTCGGCCCGATGACCTGGGCGGCATCGATCGGCATCTTGCGCGCGCCATGTGCTTCCAGTTGGTCTGCGATCTGCCCCCAGTGCGCGGCGCCCGACCGCAGAGTCAGAATGTCCGTTTCGCCCGACTGCTGCGTTGCGTCGCCATCTCGCACCAGAAACGCGATGCGTGCGGTCGCGTGGAAATCCTTTCCGTCGAATGTCGTGAGACTGTCGCCACGTGCGTTCGGAAAGATCGATGCTGCCAGTCTCCGCAACAGATCCGCACGCTGGGCGGAGTCCATCGGGGTCCGCATCATCGCGCGCAAACCGAGCTCCGAAATGCCCGTTCCGACAATCTCGACCCGGCCGTTGAACTTCCCATCGGTGGACAGGGCGCCGGTGAGCAGTGAGCTGGTCTTGTTCTCGGCAGGTTTGTCCCGCGGCGTCGTCACTTCCTCGGTGGTGCCATCCGGGTGTACGATGAGCGCGAACTCGTCTTCGTCCCCGTAGGGCAGCGTGCCGAAGCGGGACAGCTCCGAGGTGAGATCGACGAACTGGTATCCGTTCGGCCGTTTGATCGCCGCGATCTCATGATCGAACGCTCCGATAGTGGGAACGGCCCGGTCCGGCCGGCCGCCTGCGTTCAGGAGCACCGGATATGCCTGTACCCCGATGTCACTCAGGGCTGCGATGAACAGCGTCGCCTTGTCTTTGCAATCGCCGAACCCGGTCGCCAGCACGGTTGCTGGTGAACGCGGCTGGTAGCCGCCGATGCCCAATGACACGGACACGTACCGGACGTCCTGTGCGACCCATCGATGGATGGCGCGGATCGAATCCTCGAGAGTCGTGGCATGTGCGGTGATGCGGCGCACGGAGTCCTGGATCTGGGACCCGGACGCCAGTTGTGAGTGCGACAGCCCCGCGTACCACTTGCCGATGTCCGACCACGACCCGGGTGCTGAAACGGACAGCCACATGTTCACGTTGTTCGAGTCCGCCCCCGGCTCGAACATCTCGGGTCTGTTCCAGGCGACGTCCCTCGTCACCCATTCGTACACCTTGCGATTGCCGGCGACAGTCTCCCGCCGCTGGAAGTTCAGGTTTCGCTCATCGATCCGGAGTGCCATGTCCCTGGGCACATCGATCAGGAGCCGAGAGCGCTTTACCGTGGTGTTCGCATTGACGGACCACGACTGGAAGAAATCGCCGGGCCGGTACGGCGCACGCTCTTCGAGGGTATAGCTGATATCCACCAAGGTGCCGACGGCCACGCCGCTCAGCGATGCGTGCAGCACCTTGCGATGCACGTACACCGGATTCGCCATCGCCGCTGGTACGTCGGACAGTTGTGTCTGAGCTGGCTTGGCGCTGATCACCTGGCCGGTCCGCGACAACACGCGGATCCAGTTGATCGTGAGCTGCTGATGATCCGGGTCGTAGGCGAACTGCCGCTCTTCGAACCCCCGCACGGCACGCTCCTGCAACACTTGCGTGACCTGCCGGAAAGTCTCCGTCCCATGCCCGTCCGCATCCATACGGATCACGCCATCGTCCAGCAGCAACACCGTCGGCTGCTCGGGATACGCTGCGCTATCGACCGCCAGCTTGTAGATCGTATCATCGGCGATCGATGGATCGCCGTGCTCCGTGATATGGGGGGCCTGCGCGCGGGCACGCGCACCTGCCAATCCTGGTAGGACGATCATCGCACCGAGAAACAGGATCCGGCGGCCGATCCGCATTGAGATATCCATGGTCGGGTGTACGTGGGGTGTTCGTACGTAGGTTACTGGCCGGTTCGGCTCTCCAACAGAGCGGCCGGCGGGAAGCTCACCGCTATGGCCGCCCAGGCTCTCTGCCATTTGAGAGACGACCGTACCCGCCGCAATCGCACAGGCGCCCCTACCAGTTACGCGCCGATCGCGGGGTTCGCTGCCCACGGCGCCCTGCCCCAGGCTACCCGAATGCTTGCCCGACGCCCTCGGAATCAGTCGCCGATCTGCATTACCGCATCGATCAACCGGTCCAGATCATCCGGTGTCGTGTAACACGCGCACCCGGCCCGGACGAGGCCGCGGTCTTTGACCCCAAGGTGCTCGGTCACAGTCGATGCGTAAAAGTCGCCATGTGATACGAATACCGCCGCTCGCGCGAGTTGCTCGGCCACCGTGCGCGCGGCGAGGTCACGCACGGTGAACACCACCGTCGGCGTCCGCGGCCGGCCTGGATGCGGGCCGTACAGCTTGACCGATGGAATCGCCGCCAGGCCGTCCCATAGCCGCGTGACCAGCGCTTCTCCCTCGCGGTGGAGCATCCCAAACGCCGACTCGAGACGCGCGCGCCGTGTCAGCTTGCCGCGCTTCACCGGCGCTAGAGAGGCCAGAAAATCCACCGCCGCGCCCGCGCCTGCTATGCCCTCGTGATTCTGCGTTCCGGTTTCGACCCGTTCCGGTGGTTCATTGGGAGCGGGGTCCACTTTCGGAACGTCCAGCTCCGCCAGCAGAGCGCGCCGCCCGTACAGCACACCGATGTGCGGCCCGTAGAGTTTGTACACCGAGCACGCGGCCAAGTCGCAATCCCATCCGCGGACATCCATCAATCCATGGGCGGCGTAGTGAACGGCATCCACGAACGCGAGTGCGCCGGCCGCGTGGGCCATCCCAGTGATTCGCGGAACGTCATTGATCGTCCCGAGCGCGTTAGACGCCGCACCGATCGCCACGAGTTTCGTGCGCGGATTGATGCTGCGGGCCAACTCCTCCATATCGAGCTCGCCTGACACCGGATCGAAATGCACGAGGCGAATCGAGATCCCGCGCTCGCGCGCGAGTGCCCGCCATGGCGCCACATTCGCTTGATGGTCAAGCTGCGTGACGACGACCTCATCTCCAGGGCCCCAGCCGCGGCCGAGTGCGCGCGCGACATGGAACGTCAGCGTCGTCATGTTCAAGCCGAAGACAATCTCCTCGGCAGATGCACCCCCGAAGAGATCCGCGAAGGCCGACCGTGCTCCTGCGATGATTGCGTCCGTCTCGATGCTCGTCGGATATGCCCAGTCGGTGTTGGCGTTGTGGTTGAGGAGGTAGTCGCTCATTGCCTCCACCACGCAGCCCGGCACCTGCGTCCCACCTGGCCCATCGAAGTACGCGACCGGCCGCCCTAGATGACTTCGGGCGAGTGCCGGGAATTGAGCCCGGATCGTATCAGGAGGCATCGGCCGACCGGGCGAACCACTTCACGATTCGCTCGAGCCCCTCGGCATCGCCTGGCCCGAATGTCCCAGGATGCTCGCCATCGACATCCAGCACGGCAATCAGGACATCACGGGAGTCCATGACCGGCACGACGATCTCCGACCGCGCGCGCGCATCACAAGTGATATGTCCCGGAAACAGGTTCACATCCGCAACGATCATAGTGCGGCGTTCCGCCGCTGCGGTGCCGCACACACCATTGCCAAACGGGATCTCCAGGCATCCAAGCGTGCCCTGGTATGGACCCACTCGCAGCAGCTTGCCCGGCTCAACCACCCGATAGAATCCGGTCCACAAATACCCGAACGCGTGGTGGACCAAGGCGCTAATCGTCGCCATAGCCGCCATTGCGTCGGTGATACCATCAAGGACGCTGTCCACATGCCTGGCGAGTTCCCGATAGGCTTCGTCCTTCGGGCGTGTGCGTAAGTCAAGAGTGATTTCAGCCATGAGATAACATACAAAGATCGAGACCAGCCCGATGTCACATAGACCCCATTACTCCAGACCACGGGAATGGTTGATATCTCCGGTGGCTGATATCGTCACGGGGGGAACCGACACAGATTAGAGCCATGCGCAGCGCCTCGAGCTCATGCTTGAATCCCCGCTTCAAGCAACCCTCGCCGATCCTAGTGCTGGCAGTGGCGCTCATCGGTATCTCTGTCGCGGCGCCGATGATACGCATATCGCACGATCCGCCACTCACGATTGCCGTCTGGCGTCTTGGGTTCTCGCTGCTCCTCATCGTACCGTTTCTTGCTGGCACTCGTGGATGGCGGCAATGGCTGGTGCTCACCCGGCGTGATTGTGTAATCGCAGTTGTAGCTGGCGTGCTGCTCGCTCTCCATTTCTGGTCCTGGAATGCATCGATCTTCTACACGAGCGTCGCGGCGTCAGTGGTCCTCGTCAACACACAACCGATCATTGTCGCGTTGCTCTCCGCTGCATGGCTCAAGGAAATGCCGACGCCGATGCAATGGTCCGGGATCACACTTGCCGTCGCAGGGGCGTGTGTTGTTGGCTGGGGCGATTTCAGCGACGTGGCTGGTCCCGCTAGTGCGGGAAACCATGCCCTTCTGGGCGATGGTCTCGCGTTAGTGGGCGGGATCGCAGCTGCGATCTATTACGTCGCAGGGCGTCGTCTTCGAGCCACCCTCGATCTCTGGCCCTACGTCGCTCTTGTCTACAGCGTCTGCTTCGTGACCCTTCTGACGATCGCCATCGCGACCACGACACCGCTCTTCCCACAACCGCCCCGGGAGCTGGCGATTTTCGCCGGGCTCGCCCTTGGCCCAATGTTACTTGGACATACAAGTCTCAACTGGGCCCTCAAATACCTCCCAGCCTACCTGGTCATACTCACGGTCCTTGGCGAGCCTATTGGCGCGACTTTGCTTGCTGCCGTTCTTCCCGGAATCCGCGAAATGCCGTCGGCATCGACATTTCTTGGAGGCATTGTTCTACTGTCCGGGATTACCATGGCTGCAATCGCTCGGCGGTCCTCACCGCCAGCGACACCCTCAGCGTCCAGTTAGATACAGCCACAAGTCATCCACTCGTAGTGTGCCGCCCTGGATCAAAGACCTCGAGCTGTATTTTCGAAACACGATCTGCCGTCTCGCTTCGTAGCTCACTCTCGATCCCGAGCAAACCTACCCGCTCCAGCATTTGCAACGTGAATGCAGACGCAGTCACACAGGTCAACGTATCACCCACGAGGTCAAATGCAGCGAGGTCTTCAACATAAACTGCATGAGTGGATGGATATCGCGCTGCTGCTTTAGGCCGCACCACACTCCAGAGCTCCGCTGCATCCGGCGAAATGGCTGCCGTCCGCGCGGCATCAATGATTGGAACCCGCTGAGCTGGAGGTGCAAGCGCGATATCGTCAAGATTGCGGGGCCTCAGCACAATGGGCCCAGCAGTCTGCTGGTTCTCGTGAACTCGATACCCAGATCCTGTTACTCCCCTACGCTGATGGGCGAGCCACTGTTGATACCTGACATCACCAGAAAAGTTAGCGTCCCCATCGACAAGCTTCAGCAGGTAAGCAGACCAACTGCGTTTTACACGAGTATGATCGATATCGCGTACATAAAGCAGGTATTGCAAGGCCTCGTACACGCGGCTTGGCCGTTCGGCAAGCATTCTATCTGCGCTTTCACGTGTTACTCCAAAGTGCCGTAACAGCATCCGCTGGATGCGCAGCTCGCGGGCATCAAGTGCGCCAACACCACGAAGCAGCGCAGCCATCCGTAATTGCAAGCCTGGCATAAACGTGAACACATACCGTCCTCGGCTTGCCTTCTCCCATTCTGCCTGCGCAAGAACCTCACAACTCACCAGCTCACTCGAAGCTTCCTCGACAGATGCTCGGACAGCAGCGGGCCGACGTGAGACACCAGCCATGCCACACCGTAGCCGAAGATCACTCAAGGTCATAGACCACGGAGCAGTGACGCCACGAGCGGATTCGCCCGCAAAGAGCTGATACAAGCGTTTTGCGATCGGACTCCGAAGCGCCACGTAACGCTCAACGTTAATCCAAGCAGCCCAGCCACCAGCGAGCTCCCGTAACCAGACAGGATTGATCTGTAAATGCGCAATCCAATCCTCACCTTCTTCCCGCCGGTCATACGTCCGCTTAACTGCATATTCGAGGATATGTAGTACACCGATCGTGGCAGTACCTTTTCTCGCCTGCGGAACAGGCAGACCATCGGGTTCAACTGGACGAACTGCTGGTCTTACTCTCTCGCCTGATAAAATCTCGCCAGGATCGTTGCCAGCACCGTCGCTTAGTAAAGCCAACCCAATATTTGACGCCTGCTGGTTCACATGCATCTCGATCCTGACATGTGATAACCGATGTAGCGCCTCCCGAATACGGCGGCTGGTATCACCATTCATAGGCCGCCCCATTGCACGCGCAATCATCCCTACAGTCGGATCCGGAAACTCTCCATTCGAGAATAGCCGTGCACGATCTCCAGCAGGCATCTCATCGGCAATTTTGAACAAAGCAAAGAAAATGTCCCCATCAGCCCCGTACGGCAGGCCATGCTGATCATCTCCCTTCACAACTACCCGATACTGTGATCCATCAGCACGCCGACCATTCAGCTCTGCGCTATATGCAAATCCAGGTAACCGACCAGTCACCTGATCAATACGCTCAAGCTTCTGGACAGCTCGGATAATCGGTAAATCAACCAGCTGCAGTGCTACCGGGTAAACCCCACCTCCTCTCCCACTACCCAGTAACAACTCCTCCCACGGAGGATCCGATATCTGCACCAATCCATTTCCTGCCATAGGGCACACAACTTATCCACGAATCGCCATATCTGTTAGGGTAACCAGCTCAATCTGACCTCAAGCCGGGCCTTGTTCGCTCCTACCACCTACTGTCTCCACGTCCATCTATCACCAAGCACAGTTGCATTTCCTGCTTTCTCTCGAGCGGCTGGTTGTTGTTTTAACCTTCCTTAAATCAGACTAACGAACAGCACTGCTCGGCTAATAGGCTGGTCATCTATCTAATCGCTGGCGGTGATGATCGTTGTGGAGAGCTGAGTCGTGGTATTTAGTGGTTTGCAGGTCAGGTGTATGTCTGCCAGACCTCAGATCGTCGGTATGTGTAGTTTCAGGCTTTGAGGCAAGTAGTTAGCTAGTACGCCAACTGTCATAGCTTGGTACGAGAGGTGGGGTATCAGGCCAGGTAAGGGGTACTAGGGGGGTGTGTTCAAGCAAATGTTGGAGTCTGGTTGGCGTTGTTCGGCTATGGGGGTAATCGCAGTTTTGTTAATTAACCAGCTGTCAATCCGTGCCATGTATATATGTCTAAGTCGTTGTAGTATAAGAGCTTGCTTGGCTATATATAGGTCCGCAGCTGGGTAGGTGTGCTATCATTTGTGGCTTAGCGGGACCTTCAATTGTGCTGGTATGACGATTGGCGTACCTTGGACGGGGCACTTTAGATCAGTCTATTGGCGCACAACCTATGAGGTCTGGTGAACATTCCTCTGTCTAACAGTGGGTCCTACCGTAGACCGATAGCTGATGTTGACACTCTGCCATTCGAGGTCTCTGATGACCTTGTTGTGCAATCAGTAGCTGCGACTTTTGCACGGGCTCCGCTTAGGCCTGATGAATTACGTGATATTCGGCTGATTGCATTTGTACTTGCTATATCCGCTCAGCTATCGGCTAAGCAGGTAGCTACAGACCGCTTTGAAGCATCTCGTATCGTGGTAGCTGATGATCGATTGAGGTCAGTAAGTGGTCTTTCTTTGGCGAGAGTACAGCGATCACTATCACGGTTGGTCGAAGCACGGGTACTCGAGCAGGTTGCCGATGACCCGCCGAGTTGGTTCAGATTGGCAGCTAGGGTGATGCAGCCACCAGGATCCGGTCAGTATATGAGCTGGATCGGGGTTGTTCCGAAAATCGCTGGCCGTGTCCCCGCAATATTGCTTCTCCGAGCGATCCTGGATCTGGTAACAGTTCCATGGGATTGGACTCGGTTGACTTACGAGCAGTTAGCTACTCGTGCTTCCTATTCTCTTGGGATGGCGCAGCGTGGTGTGATGCAGTTGCTCGAGTCGGGCATACTGGAGCGGGCGGATCACTTAGGCCGAGGTCATGATTATCGGCTGAGCTCCTGGGCACTAGGTCGCGGCCCAATTCCAGAGCCCGTGCAACTACCCGCTGAAGCAGCGCGCCAAAGCGCTCAACCTGAACGAATCCAAGCAAGTGAACCCACCAGCCAATCCATGAATGCAAACGCCAATGCGATGAGCACAATGGCAGTGGAGATTGGTGGGTTAGTACTCCGTGTACCTGTCGGCACTCAAATTCGTATGACTCTCGGTGCAGATGGCGAACCGCAATACGAAGTCGGATCTGAACTCAAGATCATTCGACGCGGGTAGGCATGATGTTTCTAGTCTGCTGACCTTTCACCGGCCAAACACACGTTGCTACCGCCTAGACTGACTCCGTACAGTATTGCGAACCCGAAGTATGACGGAGAGGGTGAAGATCAGATCCAGTCCGAGTGGCAGGAGTAACTCTTCTCGTCTATGGTTGCTCGTACTATGTGATCCGAGCGTTACAACGATCGTGATCCATGCAATAGTTACTGCTGTATAGACTCCATCATCGACGAAGAGCGCGAGAACTGCCTGCAGTGCGGATCTGATACCGCGTGTGATGGTGGTAGTCATGGCTTTGCCCGGGTTAGAAGTCCTCTCACTGTCGCGGCAATTGCCAGAGAAGAGGTGAGGTACAGAGCTGCAAGCCACACGAGTGAGAGGTCGTCACCAGGCCATGTATACCCAGCCCCTTCGCCGATCCAGAATGTCCCGAAGGAACTGAGCAATACTCCAACTGCCATTTTGAGTGTGTTTTCAGGCACACGAGTCAACGGTGTGCGGAGTAGTATTCCGGCTGTAAGAACCACTGTGCCGGCTGCTGTGGCGCCGATTACGGCGGGAATGAGCATATGTCCTGTCGTGCCCGTAGCAATGATGATGAACACTACTTCGATACCTTCGACCAGTACTCCGTTGAATGCTGTAACCGCAGCTATTGTATCAATACCCGACGCGCGGGGGGCGCGGTTACGTAATGCTGTCGTTTGAGACGTGTAAGCAACTGACTCATCGTGAAGACTGATAGTTCCGGCTGCACGGAGTGTGGATTTCTGCAACCACCGCATGCCGAAGAGCAGTAGCAACACACCCATTGCGAGGTGTAAATCAGCGAGTGGGAATTGGTCTAGCAGGGTACCGCCTGCTACTACAATGAGTCCCAGTGCTCCGAGCCCGGCAGCTACGCCGACGAGCGCTCCTCGCCACCCTCGTATTGTCCCTGCTGCCAGCACGATCGTGAACGCCTCGACGAATTCCACCAGTGAGGCGAGGAATGCCGTAATGATCGTTGGACCCGCGTGCATCCAGTTAATCATCTATTTGAGATAGTATGTAGGCCGTCGGTCCTACAGTGTTTGGTTCTGTACTCAGCGTATGTTAAGAAACTGAATATCCGGACTCGTTCGATGCGACGCCAGGATGTATTCGCCCGCGATGATTATCGGTGTGTCTACTGTGGCAAGGTGTTCGATGTAGCGGAGTTGACGGTCGATCATGTGCGGCCACGAGTGCGAAGCGGGGACCGGTCTGGCGGCAACCTGGTCACGGCGTGCAGGAGTTGCAATACACGCAAAGGTGCCCAGCGCCTCGCCAATTTTCTCGCGTCTGATCCGGTCGCGCTGGGGAATTTCTTTCGCTATTCGGCATCCGTCTGGCCACGTCATCTCCGGGTGCTCGAGGAAGAGCTTCGCCAGCTGGGCTTGTGGCCCTTGCGTCACGAGGGCGAGCCGCGGATCATTGCGCCGACGCCTTCCCGTAATTGACACCGCCCGACATCGCCAACGAGGTTCTCGTGCGCTTATGCCCGGTACTGCCTGCCTGCTTTCAATACGGAAAGCGGCGACTAATCTCTGGTGTGACTGGAGTCGCTCTGATTGCCTTACCGGTCCAGTTGGTGGCGCAGAGAGCGGCAATGCCTCCGAATTTCGATGCGTATGTAGCTCATGCACTCAAGGAGTTTGACACACCGGGCCTGGCTATCGCCATTGTGAAGGACGGCCAGGTCGTGCTTGCCAAGGGCTACGGTGTGAGACGCCTTGGTGATCCCGCGCCAGTCGATGCACATACGCTCTTCCAGATTGCCTCGAATACCAAAGCATTTACTGCTGCAGGGCTCGGGATTCTGGTGGACCAGGGAAAGCTGCAGTGGGATGATCGAGTAACGCAGTTCATTCCGGATTTCGAACTTTCGGATCCGTACGTCACCCGAGAGTTCACGGTGCGTGATATGTTGACGCACCGTAGCGGCCTTGGCCTTGGTGCGGGTGACCTTCTCTGGTTCCACTCGAATTACTCCCGTCATGAGATCGTACGGCGTATCCGTGCTGCGAAGTTTGTGTCCGGATTCCGTGCTGCCTACGCGTACGACAACGTGATGTATATCGCGGCTGGTGAGATCTTCCCCTCAGTCACTGGCCAGAGTTGGGAAGTCTTCGTCCAGCATCAGATCCTCGACCCGCTTGGGATGACCGAGGCGAAGACGGGTGTTGAGTCCGTTCCCATGGGATCGAATGCTGCGACCCCACATGGCCGGGCTGCGGACGGACACATTGAAATCGTGCCAGTTGATTCCGTTGATGCGACGGCTCCTGCTGGCGGGATCAACGCAAATGTTACGGATCTCGCGAAGTGGATGATGGTCCAGCTTGACTCCGGCCGTCTCGGCACTCGACGTATCTGGTCCGCTGCGCGTACGCGAGAGATGTGGGCGGGCCAGACCATTTTGCCGATCACGCCGCTGCCGGGCGTGCTGAATGCGCTGACGCCGAACTTTGCCATGTACGGGCTTGGGTGGGACCTCCGCGACTACCGGGGCCACAAGATCGTGTCCCATAGCGGCGGCCTCGCGGGGATGACGTCGCATACCGAGCTGGTGCCGAGCGAGAGACTTGGCGTCGTCGTTCTCACGAACATGGAGTCCGGGCTGTCCAACGCTCTTTGCGAGCGCGTCGTCGACGCCTACCTGGGTGCCCCAGCAACTGACTGGGCCGCGGCGGGCGCTGCTTTCGAGCGCCATCTGGATTCACTGGGCCACGCCGCGGAACGAGCACAAAGTTCTGCTCGTGCAGCGGACTCGAAACCCTCACTGCCGCTGGAGAAATACACCGGCCGCTACACCGATGCGATGTACGGCGACGCGACCATCACCAACGAAGGTGGCCACCTGGTACTGCGCTTCAGTCACTCTCCCGCGTTCACGGGCGACCTGGATCACTGGCAGTACGACACGTTCGTCGCGCACTGGCGCGCCAAGCACGTCGAGGATGCGTTCGTCACATTTGCGCTCACACCACAGGGCACGGTAGAAAGCATGAAAATGGCAGCAGTCTCACCGCTGGCCGACTTCAGCTTCGACTTTCAGGATCTCTTCTTTGTGCCAACCGTTGCCAGCGCACCCGTAGCCGCGGGGTCGCAGTGACACACCCAGTGCACCGGTCCGCAGCGCACTGACGAGCAGCACACTGACGATAGGAGTCCGCTGGCATGGCTGCGGGATCTGGTGAAGCGAGGCACCCGCTCACACGAGGCGAACGAGTCTGGCTCATGGTCCTCTACTGGGGTCTCGTGGCCGCATGCGTTCTGTTCACCGTCGTGGGCTGGCGGCTGGTCCGCGCCCAAGAGCTGCCGCTGCGGAACGCGCGGACTGTGCCTGCGACGGTCATCCGAGTCGATGTGATCGCGCATAAAGACCCTCAGGGACACACCCTGGAGCAGCCCATCGTGATGTATGCGTACGAGGTGGATGGTGTCCGCTACAGTACCGACCGGGTCACGCTGCGGGAGGCATCCCGTGCTGGGCGGTGGGCCAAGGATATCGCATCCCGCTTCCACGCCGGGGATACAGTCACCGCGTACTACGACCCGGCCACCCCAGGCTCCGCGTTCCTCGTCACGGAGCGCAGCTGGGTGATCTACGCGGCGTTCTTTGTGCCCCTGGTGCTCGCGATACTGCTGTGTCTCCTATGGCCCCGCGTTCTCGGTCAAGCCACGACTGGCTAACCCGAAGTGCTTAGCTTGAGGCGATGCCCGTCTCGTGGCACGTATCGTTGCACCTGCACCACCTGATCGCGCGATACGGCTACGCCGTCGTCGCGCTGTTCGTCGGTGGGGAAAGCATCGGTATCCCGGTTCCGGGTGAGACTGTCTTGCTGACGGCTGCCGCGTTCGCTGGACGCGGGCATCTCTCGATTATCGGTGTGATCATCGCCTCAGTCGCTGGCATCATCTGCGGCGGTTCGGGTGGGTACTGGATCGGCCACACCGCTGGCCAACGGATCGTCATTCGCTATGGCCGCTGGGCCGGGATCACGTCAGAGCGTCTCGATCACACACGCGAGTTCTTCGCGCGTTATGGCGCGCGCGCCGTGATGGTGGGACGCTTCATCCCGATTGTGCGCATACTCGCCAGCATCGTTGCCGGGATCTCGGACATGCCGTTCGCTACGTTCTCCGTGTACAACGCGATCGCGGGTATCATCTGGTCGGTGCTCTTCGGCCTCCTGGGCTTCGAGTTTGCCCGTGATCTTCCCCGTCTCGAGAACCGTGTAGGCGAAGCTGGGATTATCGCGCTGATCGCCTTTGGCGTCGCATTCGTTGGTTTCCTGGTTTGGCGGCACTTCCGCCGCGAGAAGCCTGGGACGAGGGCCGGAGTGTAAAGGATCTGGGCACCGGTGGACGGCATTGGCTGGTGGGGCCGTTGCCTGGCAGGGCGACCTGCGGTTTCCGAACGGTCCCTGCTGCGTAGGACCACTAGCTGTGGCGCGGCGGCAAGTGGGGCCGTTCGCGAACGGCCCCTGCTGCCCTCGACGACAGGCGGCGGTGGGCGGCAACGACGGTCCTGCTGCGTTTCCACACAGGCCGATGCATCTTACGGCAGAGGTCTTTTGCAGGGAGTGCACATGACCGGGCGCCGGAACGCACGTGATTCGTGGTTTTGCTTCCGCACGTGGATCGCTTGCGCGTGTCTGTTGCTCTGTTGGGTCTCGCCGAATCTGTCGGCCCAGACGAGCAGTGTGGTGTCGCCGCCTGCTGCTGTACCAGCACCACCAGCGCCGGTGGTCTGTGCCGCTCCCGCGGCTACTGCCGACCACGTTGCCCCCGCCGCCGCCCCCGGTCGCGTGATCGCGTCGGCTGGTGACATCGCTGGCAAGTCCGACAGCAAGTCCGACGGCAAAGCCGCTCTGAACGGAGGGACGAAAACACGCCAGTGGACAGTGCAAGTGGCGTCCTTCGAGAGCCTGCAGGATGCGCAGTCGATGCAACAATCACTTTGCGGGCATGGATATGACGCGCGCATCGTGGGCGTGGCCAGGCCCTATGTCGTTCGTGTTGGACGGTTCGCGACGTCTCAGGATGCACTTGTGGCTGCGCGTCGTTTGTCTACCCCGAAGCTCACGGTATTCGTCACGCAGGCTGAGCGCTAGTCCGAAAGGAGAAAGTAAGGAGTAGAAAGTAGAAAACAGAAGACAGAAAGCGGAAAGCAGAAAGCAGAAAGCAGAAAGTAGAAAGCGGGATAAGGCAGGATGTTGACCTGTCTGCGGCGTGTTGGTAGGATTGCGAAGTTTGATTTCGGGTGATGGAGCTCACCCAAACTGCCGCCCTGGTCATGGCTGAGGGTACGGCTGATGGCTCCTACGCGAGGCTTGGCGTGGGAGCTTTTTGTTGCCCACGACCGGTATTGATCTAGTCTGTTCGCTGGCCAGACAGCGACTTCATCGGAGCTCGCCGGCCAGATGGCGACTTCCTCGGAGGGATCAGGGTGAAAATGTTCTGGGCCGTAGCGATTGGTGCTGCAGCCGGTGGCGTATGCCGGTATTACCTCGGCGCGTTCGTGCAGCAGCATACGGGAGCCGCGTTCCCGTATGGGACGCTCCTGATCAACATCACCGGGAGCCTGGTCCTCGGGTTCCTGCTCCGCTATGCGCTCACGACGCAGACGTGGAGCATCGAGTTGCGTGCCCTGCTGACGACGGGTTTCTGCGGCGGGTATACGACGTTCTCGACGTACAGCTATGAAACGGCAATGCTTCTGGAAGATGGCGAATATCAGCGGGCGGCCGTTTACGCGGTGGGCAGTGTCGTTGCGGCGCTCGTGTTCACGTTTGTGGGTTTCATCCTCGCGCGCGAACTGATTGCGTGGCGCGAGCATTTCTGACCTTGTCGTATTCGGATACGTAGGCGCTTCGGCGCTGTCAGACTGATCCCGGGAGGAGTCATGCACGGTTTCACGGGTGAACGCGTCCTGATGCGTATCCACATCGGGGAGCGCGATAAGTGGAAGGGCAAGCCGCTGTACCGCGCCATCACAGAGTTGTTGCGTGCGAAACACTACGCAGGCTGTACGGTGGTTCGTGCCATCATGGGCTTTGGCGCCAGCTCCAAGGTGCATTCCGACCGGATCGAGGTGCTGTCACTCGACTTGCCGATCGTGATCGAATGCGTGGAGACAGAGGAGAAGATCGAGGCGATCCTTCCCGAGCTTGATCAGATGATCGGAGGCGGTCTCACCACCCTCGAACGCGTTCGGGTCATCATGTACCGCCCCGGTGTCCCACATGAGGAGCGAGCTAGCACGGGGCCGAGGACCAGCTAGGACTTCACGGCGGCGGCAGCGCGATGGCGTGCCAGCCTGAACAGGGAGAGATCGGCGTCCGTGCTTCCCGTCATCGCCAGATCGGCCAGCAGCTCGCCGATCACACTTGCGAACTTGAACCCGTGCCCCGAACACGGGCTGGCGACGACGACGGCCTGGCTCTCCGGATGCGTGTCGATGAGAAACTGGCCGTCCGGCGTGTCTGTGTAGAAGCACACGGCCGACGCGACTGGCGACGGGTCGGCGTCGGGTACCATCTCCCGCACGCGGGTGCTGACGCGCTCGACGTCGTGTGCGGAGATGTGGCGATCCACGGCGTCGGGATCGGATTTCGGTCCGTCGTGATGGATCCCCGCCTTGAAACCATCGCCCATGTCCGGCACGGCGTACCAGATGTGGCCCGGTTCGTACTCCCACATGAAACACGCGATCCGGTCAGGACCGATCCCTGCTGTTCCCGGCTTGGGGCGAAACCAGTGCATGACCTGCCGCTCCGCTGCCAGCGGGACGCCAAGACCGGGGACGAGCTTTCCCATCCACGCACCGAGGGTCAGCACGAGACGGTCCGCGCGGTACGCCGCGCGGGGAGTGGTCACGGTGACGCCTTCGCCCTCCGCGTTCCATCGGATGAGTGGTTCCTCGGTGTGGATGGCAGCGCCGGCCTGCTTCGCGAGTTTCAGAAACGTCGCGACCGCCAGCTCGGGTAGCAGCACTCCCGCGTGCGGCTCCCAGATGGCAACTGTTTCGGCTGGCGCTCGTAATCCTGGCGCGCGCTGCGCGAGTGCGGCGCCGGATATCTCTTCGTGGGGGATGTTGTTGAGGCGGACACTATCCCGCGCGCCGCTCACGAGCATGCTGTCGTGTGCACCGAGATAGAGTTGGCCTGTCGGGTAGTACAGCCGTTCGCCGCTCGCCGCCTCCAGCTCGCGCCATGATTCGTGTGCCCGTCCGACGAGCGGTACGTAGGAGGGATCGTCCCAGTACGCCGTCCGGATGATGCGGGAGTGTCCGTGGGTCGACCCCATCGTGTGGGGCGGATCGAACCGGTCGAGTCCCAGGACTCGCTGGCCGCGGCGAGCGAGCTGGTAGGCGGCGGAGCTGCCCATTGCGCCGAGTCCGGCGACGATCACGTCGTAGGTACGGGGTGACGGCATAGTGGCGGTGCTGAAAAAGAAAGAGAGGAGCCGTACAGAAAGGAGAAAATAGACGAACGGGCCTGTCAGGGCCTCAGGTGCAGCGTGATCTCGTGCGACCATTCGAACAGCGTGTTCTTCAACCTGACGAGCGGCGGGTCGCTCAGAACGGTGGGCGGGCCATGTGTGACGTTACCGGGTGAGATGACCCCGACGTCCAGTTCTCCGTCCGTGTCGAAGCGATCGCCCTCCGCATTGCGCGCGTCGATACGGGGGCCGAGTCCCGTGACGTCGTAGCGCTCGGTCAGTTGGCCCGCAGCGGCGAGATCGGTGAGGACCGTGTCGCGTTCACGGTCGACATCCGCCTCGATGTGATGAGTCGGGGCCAGCGTGCGATGACTCACGCCCGCGCTAAGGTCATACGCCGCATCTCCGATCCAGACTGGCCGTCCCTCGCCGGTCACACCCTCGGCGAGCCAGAGCCGCACGTGATGCCGCCTGGTGGCGCTCCGTCCCACTTCGCGCTCGTACGCGACGTCTTGCCGGCGTCCATAGAGAAAGAGCGAGCTGACCGGCGCCGTGGAGTCCGGATGGCGGAGGAGGACACTTTTGGCGATGGCGAAATCGCTCGCCCGGCTGAGCGAATCCGCGCGCGACCATCCGGCCTTGGCGAACGCCGTCGCGACTTCGTCCGCGGTCCCGACCAACGCAATATTGACCGGGTCGCCCTCGAATCCATGGCGGGTTCGGGTGCGTTTGGGGACCGTCCTGAGTGCCGGGTTATGCTCGTAGTGGGTGAGCAGGAGTGGTGCTACGACGTGCGTCAGTAGCAGGATGCTGCCTTGGACCACGACGATGGCTCCGACGACGGTCGCGAGTGCAACGAGAAAGTGCCGCCGGGCAGTGCGTCGGTCCATTGAGCGGGTGCCGCCGTTTGGAATGGGCTCCGTCCCCGGGATGTTTCCCGGGGCGGAGGGCGGAGCGCGCGTCTGTCGTCGTAACGGAGCGGCACCGGCCAACGAGGCGGCGCCGGATAGCCGATCGTAATCCTAGCCGATCGGCGACCGCATCGGGTCTCTCGGACCGGGGATCGCCGGGGTCCCGTCCGGACCGGAAGCCGAGGCGTCGGTACCGAGGAATTGGCGGACGGCCTGCAGCACACGCACCTCATTGGCCGGATATCCGGTCGCATAGGTTGCCCAGGCGCGGTGCGTGCCGTCGCGCATGACGAACGACGCACGATAGACATAGCGACCGTCGCCGGCCGGTTCCAGCTCGAGGATGGCGTCGGCGATGTCGGGTAGCCGGTAGACGAACGCAGCCGTCCCCAGTAGGGCCCGGATCTGGACGCGCACCAGCCCCGCCGCCCGGTCGAACATCACGATCCGGCTCCCCGCCGCCCGAAACACCGCAACGCCGGCGATTGCCAGGAACACCGCGAGCCAGGCAGCGTGCGTATCACCCGGGATCGACGGGGCCGTCGGCAGGTACACGGCTGCCACGCCCATGGCCACCAGCGCCACACCCATGAGCCGCGGGCCGACACTCAGGTCCTCGGCGATCAGGACATCCGGATTCAACTGGCGGACTCGCATAGGCTCTACTGCCCAAGACGGCCCCCCCGCCCCAGGCGTCACTGCCCGCCGCTTCAGGGCGATGACGCGGCTCGCACCTGCTCTGCCGTGAGACCATAAATCGGCGGAGTCGCGATATCGCGCATGGCCAGCATCAGGTAGAGCTGTCCCCGATGATGGGCTTCATGCTCCAGATGTGCCCGGAGCCACTTCCAGACCGTGATCGGCGTCCCGGCCGGCGTCGTGCACTTCTCATTCAGACGCTCGTCCGATAGGGTCGCGAACGCGGCGCGCGCCTCAGCGTGTAGCCGATCGTAGTACGCGAGGACTGCGTCGTACCCATCTGCCAACTCCGGCCCGTGCCCCGGATACCGCGATGGACGGCCGCTCACGGTCTCCGCGTACATCCACCGCTCGATACCGGCGAGGTGGCGGACCAACCCCCCGAAGCTGAACCACCCCGGCTTGGGCGACCACTCCACTGCCTCGCGCGGAATGAGCACGACGATCCGCCGGGTGCGGTCGTGCACGCGGTCCAGGTACTCAATGAACTCGTTCGCTCTCAGCATGATTGAGCTCGCCGTTCTTGCTGTTTACCAAATCTGCGCCCGTGCCGAATCCGGCCGCACCAGCGTGGCCGTTGCCTGGCAATGGAACGCTTGCGCGAACTCCGGCATGTTGGAAATGGGCGTCTCCACCCGCCACCGGGATGAGGAGTGCACGTCGATCTGCACCAGGGTTCTCGCATATGCTGGCCGGTCGGCCTCGCTCCACTCCTGCGCGTAGGCGAGGAAGAACCGCTGCTCCGGCGTGAACCCATCGATCAGCGCGTGCGGGTGCCCTTGCAGCGCGCGCTCCATCGCCGCGTACGCGAGTCTGAGCCCCCCGATATCGGCGATATTCTCGCCCAGGGTCTGCTGGCCGTTCAGATGCAGGGTGTCGATGACGAGGTCGTGATTGTACTGATCGACCACGATTGCCGCGCGCTTGTTGTACTCGCTGGCGTCGGCCGGCGTCCACCAGTCGCGCAGATTCCCTTGTGCGTCGAACTGGCGTCCCTCGTCGTCGAATCCGTGCGTCATCTCGTGGCCGATGATGCTGCCGATCGCGCCGTAGTTCGATGCGTCGTCAGCTTCGGGATCGAAGAACGGGGGCTGCAGAATCCCGGCCGGGAACGTGATGTCGTTGAGGAAGGGGTTGTACTGCGCGTTGACAGTCGGAGGGGTCATCGGCCACTCCGTGCGGTCGGTCGGCCCGCCGATTTTCATGAGTTGGCGATGCGCTTCGAACTCCGACGCTGCGTTGACATTGTTCCAGAATGCGCCGTCCTCGACGGTGAGCGCTGTGTAGTCCCGCCAGTGGTCGGGATAGGCGATCTTGTTGACGAAAGCGTCGAGTTTGGCCTGTGCCTGCTTGCGTGTGGCCTCGCTCATCCAGGCGAGTGTCGAGAGATCGTCGTGCAGCACGGCTTCCAGATTCTGGACCAGAGTGAGCGCCTTGGCCTTTGCCTCGGGCGAGAACTCACGTGCCACGTACACTTTGCCGAGCGCCTCGCCGAGCTGCTGGTCGGTCTGCGAGAGGCACCGCTTCCATCGCGGGCGGATTTCGGTCGTGCCATCGAGCACGCTGCTCATGTTGAAGTTCTCCGTCAGGAACGCCGAGCTTAGAAACGGTGCGGCCGCGGCGGCGTACTGCCAGCGGAGATAACTCTTCCAATCGGCGATCGGCGTTGTCCGGAGCAGGTGGGCGAAGGCGGTGAAGAACTTCGGCTGCCGCACGTTGATCGTTGCGATGTCCGGTCGCCCGTAGTCGCGGAAATACGCTGTCCATGACCAGCCGGGCGTGAGCGTGGCGAGTTGGGCGGCGGTCATCTTGTGGTAGACCGCCTTGGGGTCGCGCTGTTCGACGATCGTCATCGACGCCTTGGCCAGCGCTGTCTCGAGCGCCATGATTCGCTGCGCCTCGCGGCCTGCGGTGGCGGCGGGTACGCCGGTGAGCACGAGAGTCCGCGCGATGTGCGCCACGTATACATGCCGAGTACGCTCGGCCACCGAGTCGGCCCGGAAGTAGTAATCCCGGTCTGGAAGCCCGAGCCCTCCCTGGCCGAGGTTTGCGATCTCGTCGTTGGAATGTTTCGCGTCGGGTGCCGTAAAGAAAAAGAACACTGGCCCGACCCCCATCCGGTGGAGGCGCGCGATCTCGGCGAGGAGTCCCGGCGCGCCCGTGATGCTGTCGATGCGTGACAGCTCAGGCTTGATCGGCGCCGATCCGTCCGACTCCGCGCGCGTGGAATCCATGCAGCTCGCATAGAAGTGCACGACCTTCCACTCGGGCGTGCCCGGTTGGGGATTGGACCGCGGCAGTGAATCGAGCGCGGCCCGTAGTGCGACCAGGCTGTGCTCGTAGATCACGTCAAACGCACCCCACTCGGCGTAGTCTGGCGGGATCGTCACGGTTTTGAGCCAGGTGCCGTTAGCGTACTGGTAGAATTGGTTACACGCGGCGCACGTGGTGTCGAAGTAGGCCGGGTTGATCCCGTGGCGTGCTGGTGCGCCCTGAGGGTCGCCCTGAGCGTTCGTGCGCAGTGGAACACCGAGTGCGGCGACGCCGAGCGCGGCGAGGGCGACGAGGATCTGCGGGCGAGAGGCCGCGGACCGTCTACCAATCATCTGCATGGAATCACTCCAGTATCGATAAGTTCTAGCGCCATGAGAGAGTCACTACACCGCCATTCGAGCGCCAGTTATCTCATGTATCACATCATGTAGCGAGTTTCCGGCTGGCTTTTGTAATTGCCCTGGGGTGCCAGCATCGCCGTCGTATTCGACACCCGCCGCAGCCCGATCAGTTCGCGAGATCTCGCGTCCAGCCGAACGACCTTCACACCAACCGCGTCCGCCGCGAAACACTGGCCCTCTCCCGCCCGTACTACCCTTTTGCATCCTCCCTTCACGAGAGGCGTTTTCTGTACATCTGGTCCGTCCTGATCGTGCTCGTCGCGCAGGGCGGTACCGCCGGCCCTGCCGCGGGACGCCCGCAGGCCACCCCACGTCGGGATACGCAGCCCGCCGCGGTCACCGCCGCCCGCGATGACTCGGCCCGCGCCGCCCGCAAGGCGCGGCACGAGGCCCTACGGGCCCAACGGACCATCCCGCTCACCCCTGCCCTCCTCGCCTCGGCCTATGACGGGGAGCGAGTCCGATCGCTCATCGAACTCGCTCGTGCCGCGCGATCGGCCGACGACTCCTCGCTCCGCCGCTACGATGCCACCTCGCTCGAGCAGCTCACCGTGAGAATGTCGATCGGAATCCTCGGGCGCGACCGCCTCCTCCTCCGCCAGCAGCACGCGGATCGTGTACGATGGCAGCGAGGACTCGGCGCCATCGTTGAAGTGACCGGCGCGCGGAGCGCGATGCCGATGGTGCCGGCGGACGCCGGCGACATCGACAACGACGACGAAGCTATCGCCCTTCCCTACGTCCCGGGTCGCCGCACGCTGTCGATAGGTGGCGAACGCACCGACACCACCACGTACACCGACATCGACGACATCATCGACCCCCTCGCGCCAGGCGCCGAGGGGTACTACCGCTACACACTCGGCGATTCTGAAACGATCCGGACCCCGGCGCGCGGCGGCGGAGAACTCACCATCCACCTGCGCGAGGTACAGCTCCACGCGCGGCATCCGCTCTGGAACATTGGCACGGGATCCCTCTGGTTCGACGCCACGACCGGACACCTCGTGCGCGCCGTGTATCGATTTTCTGCGCCGATGGACATCGTCGCCGTCGCCAAAGACGCCGATCCGCACACATTCGACGACGTGCCGTTCTGGGTGAAGCCGCTCATCATGCCGATGACCGCCAACATCTCGGTGATCACACTCGACTACCGATTGCTCGACGGCAAATACTGGCTCCCGGTGTCGAGGTACGCCGATGGCGAAGCCCGCGCGAGCGCGTTTCGGCTACCCGTGCGATGGGAAGTTCACTATCGCTACACCTCGGTCAACGGACCCGACACACTGCCGCGTCTCGCGGAGCTAGTGGACACCGCGTCCAAACCGGGGGCGCATGATACGGCAGCCGCGCCGGCGACCGTATCCGCCACACCAGCGACATCGCCATCGGAATCGCCAGGCGCCAAACCATCAACACCGGGCTCTCAAGGCCATCCAGAACTCGCCATGCGCTCGGGTATGACCCAGCCGAACGAGTCCGACTCGGCCCGCCGCAACTCGCGCGAAACGCAGTGTGCGCACCAAACCACCTGGCAGCGCGTCGAAGTCCACGACGGCGGGGCCGCCCGAGTTCTTGTCAGCACCCCCTGCGATACCGCCGCGCTCGCTCGATCGCCGGATCTCCCCGGCTCGGTGTATGACGATGCGGGTGATGCGATAAGTCACGCTGACCTACTTAAAACCTTACGGGGCAATGCTGTACCAGATTGGTCCCCTCGGCCGGTCGTGCTTCAGTGGGGCCCCAGAGACGGACTCATCCGTTATAATAGAATAGAAGGCCTCTCGGCCGGACTCGCTGCCACGGATGAGCTTGGATTGGGGCTGTCCGCGCGCGCCGAAGCCCGCTTTGGAGTCGCGGACCTCGAGCCGAATGGCGGCCTCAGCCTTACCAGGACGAGCCCGTGGGGCACAGTCACCGCCAGCGCCTACCGCCGGCTGAACTCCGCCAGCGACTGGGGCGACCCCCTGAGCTTCGGAAGCTCCGTCTGGAACCTCCTCGTCGGCGATGACGAGGGGTTCTACTACCGCTCCTGGGGCGCGGAGTTGTCAGGCACCGAAACCGAAGGCCCACTGCCCTTCTCCTGGCGGCTCTTTTCCGAACACGACTGGGGCGCGAGCCCGGGCACCCACTTCGACATCACCGGCGTATTCGGCGGCGCCACAATGCCGCTCCGAAACATCGGCACCCCATCCGGGACAATCACCGGCCTCGCCTTCCGCGCCCGCCCCACCTGGGGCCTCGATCCAGATGGCTTCCAACTCACCACCGACATGCGCGGCGAAGGCGCGGGCGGTACCTACACCTACATCCGCGGAGCCGCGGACCTCACGCTGTCACACCCCGTCGCCCCCTTTCTCGAAGGGGCCCTCACGGGCAGCGGCGGCACCTCAGCGGGCGAAGTCCCCCCGCAGCGCGACTGGTACCTGGGCGGCCTCCGCACAATCCGCGGACTGGCCCCCGGCACCGAATCCGGCGACGCGTACTGGATGAGCCACCTCGAAATCACCACCCGCTCGGCGTTCGTCCGGCCGATCGTGTTCTACGACCTGGGCTGGGCCGGAGACCGGAACGACTGGACCCACGAAGGCCGCCTCCTGAACGGCGCGGGCGTCGGCGCGTCGATGATGGACGGGCTCTTCCGAGTGGACGTGGGTAAAGGCATTTGGCCAACCCACAGCGTGCGAGTCAACGCCTATCTGCAGGGGACGTTCTGAGCGTTTCAACGGTTGAAGAGAGATGGAGTATCGTTTCAACGGTTGAAGAGATGGAGACGGATTCGTCCTAAGGGTGCAGCCAAGAAGTGGGGCCGCAGCTCATAGTGGGGTCGCTGCTAAGAGAGTGGGGTGGTAGCTGAGGGTGGGGTGGCAGCTGAGACAGTGGGGTGGTAGCTGAGAGTGGGGGCCGTTCTCGAACGGCCCCCGCTGCGTTTTGCTGCGACATCCTTCGCCGCATCTGGATTGGTTGGGGAGGGGCCAGGGTGGCGGCCGAGGGTTGCGGTGGTGCGGCCGGTGACGGTGTGCCAGTCGCGACCGACCGCGCACGAAACGCCACCGTCAGCTCCACGTGTTTCAACCGTTGAACGAGTCGAGTTGGCCGCATCGCCTCCGAGTGGCTAGTATTCGCCGCGCATTGACGGCGAGGTTTTCTTGGCGCGATGGATCGCGATCGGCATGCAGAAGGGCGGGGTAGGGAAGACGACGCTCGCTACGAATCTTGCCGCGGCTTTGGCTGGCGGGCTCGGTCTTCGTGTCCTGGTGCTCGATTTCGATGGCCAGCGCAATGCTACGGTCGGCCTTCTCGGGATCGCGCCGGAGCAGGGGCCCACGATCGAGTCGGTGTTGCGTGAAGCGGTTCCGCTCTCCGACGCCATGATTCATACCGGGTTTGCCCCCCGCGCGGAGCTCTATGTGGTCCCCGGAACGCGCGGGTTGACGAGTTGGGAACCCGAGATCCGCGACTGGAATAGCGCCGCGCTGCGTTTTCGCGAGGTGTTGCGGAGTGGGCTGCGCTGGGATGATGGCGCGAACGAGCACGCGTTTGATGTGGTTCTCATCGACACGCCACCCGCCGGGGGTCTCTGGTTGCAAACGGCGCTGACGATCGCAGATGGATACATCGTGGTCGCCCAGTGTGAGCGATATAGCGCAGAAGGCGTGCAGATGATTCAGGAGACGGCGCGGCGCATTCGCGAGGACGCGCGCCTCAACCCGGATCTCGTGCTCGACGGGTTCGTCGTCAATGCGATGAAGGCGCGCAGGGCGAATCCGCACGCGTTTCTGGAGGCGTATCGCGCGGCGTTTCCGGATGCGTTTCTCGAGCCGCCGATTCCCGATTTCTCCGGTATCAGCGATGCGGCGACGAATGGAGTGCCGGTCGAATTCGCTGCACGTTGGAGCAAGGAAGCCAGGATTTTCCGGCAGCTCGCGGACGCGCTCAACGATCGTCTCGCGCTCGGTGGTGTGAATACGACTGACCATGTGCCGGCCGCTGTGCCGGGAGGGAAGCTCTGATGGCCAAGCCCAAGTCACGCGTGCAGAGTGCCGCGATCGCGGGGATGCTGGGTGTCGCTCCCTCGGCATCCGTTCCGGCCGATGAATCTGGCGGTCGCGGCGCGGGACGCGGGGAAGGGGGCCACCCGGTGCGCGATCACTACGAGTCCGGGGTGGCACGGGCCGACAACGCCTTGGTGCTCGACGCGCGCCGAGTGGTGCGGCGAGGGCGGTATGTGCGGCCGTTTACCGACGATCACCGGTTCCAGGAGCTCGTCTCTGCGATCGAGGAAGCGGGCCGCACGATTCATGTCCCGATCCTCGTGCGCGTCGAAGGCCCGCCTGGTGAGGTCGAGTACGTTCTGGTGGATGGGACTCATCGCCTCGAGGCCGCGCTCAGGCTTTCCATCCCGGTGCCCGCGATCAACCTTGGCCGCATCTCGCCTGACCGCGCGCTCGCCATCCAGGCCATGGCCAACGAAGTTCGCGCGTCGATGCACGTCATCGACCAAGTCTCCTATGTCATCGCGCTCCTGGGGCAGGGGCTCACCCGCGATTCGGTGCAGCGCACGACGGGGTTCAGCGCGGGCCGTGTCTCCGAGCTCGTGGGCATCGGGATGCTGCTCGCCGGGCTGAACGAAGGAGAGCGCGAACGTGCCCGGCAGTCGGAACGAGTCACGCACCGCGCGCTCCGCGCCCTCAAGGGAGCGACCACGGATGCGGAGGCATTCCGGCGCGGGGTCATGATGCTCGCGGCCTCGCCTGCCGGGGGTGACTATTTAGAAGCCATTAGCGACGAAATAGATGTGACGCAATCCATAGCGCATCCGGCGAGGGACGACATTGGCACGAGCGCTCAGAAAGTAGCAGATGGTTACCAATTAACCGACCGGCCGCCGGCATCCGTCCGCCGCCGCGGCCGCACGCCCACGGAGCCTGGTGCCGTCACGTTCGTGCCCGGCCGCAACGCGCGAGGCACGTCGGTCACCTATCGTGTTGCCTGGCGCGCGCGCGCCGTTCGGCAGGACCCGCAGGCCTTTCTGGAGCACGTCCGCGCTCTCATCCAGGTCATCGCCGCCGACGCGACCGCCGACTATGCCGCGGCTGTTGCGCGCGCCTCCACACGCGGTCGCCGGCGGGGCAGGGAGGTCATGCCTGCCCCGACCGATTCATGGCGCGAGACGATCGCTCGTGAAGAAGCGGAGCTCGCCGCCCGTGTGGCCGCCCACGCCCGTGCGGCTGATCTTCCCGCAAGTCATCACGCGGGCCGCCAGCGTGATGAGGCCATCCCCGATCATCAGAATCCGATGCCGGTACCGCCCAGCCAGCGCCGCCCCGGGGATTCCGCTCCTTCCATCGACCCACGGCTTCTTGCCGGACTGTCGATCCCAATGCTGGCCGAGCGTATGAAACGCCGGCCGGCGGAATTCGGCGAGCTGGAAACGCACGTGAGTGATGTCGAGCGGCAAGCCGAAGACGCGCGGCGCCGAGTGCGCGAACTTGTCGACGCGGAAGAAGCGGGGCGGCGGCCGCCGCCGCCCCTGCCCAGAACGCCGTGAGCCGGCCGGCGGCTACCGGCTCGGCTACCGGTTGAAAATGTCGGTGCCAAACACCGCGAGCCCGGGTTCCGCCGCATACCCCAGGTGGGCCAGCCCGAACTGATCCTCCACCCATCGCAGCATCGCGTAGTGGTTGTACGGCCGATTGCTGACAGTCCCGGCACGCACGAACGGCGACAGAATCACCGCACCCACGCGGCCGCCGCCGGGGCCGTCGCCGCCTGGCGGGCGGGACTGGCCCGGCAATCCCTGCTCGCCACAACACGCGGATGAATCCTGGCCTGGCCGGCCTGACGCCTCATCGAACGTGATGATCAACACGCCGTCGGCCGCGTATGCCGGTGACTGGGTGATCGCCGGAACCCACTCGCGCAGAAACTGATCGATCTGAATCAGACCGCCTGGCGCGTGGTCGATGCACGGCCCGTCATGTCCATCGTCGCACAGGTTGGGCGTGATGAACACATAGTTCGGCGTCGTCGCCACGCTTGCGAGATCCGTTTTGAGCTGGCGCAGTTCCACGACGTGCGAGTTGCAGCGCGCGGTGTCGTCGATCAGTGCGTGGAAGTACACGAACGGATTGTGCTTCGTCGCGTACTGATCCCCGGGCTCGCGACGCGTCGTGCTGTCGATGAACCCGATGGGAGGATGCCCGCACGTCGCACGCTCTTTTTTCGGGTCGTTCCCCATGTCTTCCATGTACCCGCGCCAGGTCCGGCCCGAAGCCTCCAACTGGTCGGCAATGGTCTTCACCATCACCGGATACACGCACCCCGTGCCGATCGCCTGTCCATGCACGTCCAGGGCCGGCTGCGCGAGACTGAACTCACTGAAAATCGCGCAGTCGCGCTGCGTCGCTTCGTTCGGCGCCTGTCCGCTGATCATCGCGACGTAATTGTCGAGGCTGGCGTGGCCGATTCCGTAGTACTGAGTCAGCAGCACGCCCTGCCGCGGCAGCGTGACCGCGAGATACGGTGCCTTCGATTCCGGACCAAATGACCGGTTGAACGACTCATTCTCGAGTACGAGCGTGAAGACATGCCCCACCACCGGCGGCTTGCTCGGCGTGGGCGAACACGCAGCTGCGGGAGCGACGATTGCCGCCAGGCCCGCTGCTGCCAATCTCGTTCTCGCTCTCATATGCGTCCTCACCCCGTCGGGGCTGTACTCGTTTTGGGTTCACTCGGCCCGTTGGGCGGGTTCGATCGGTAACTCGTTCAAGCGTACCCGGCCATACACGGCCGCAATCGGCGCACGGATCTCCGGCGCGCGTACCGATGTAATCACAGCGGACCGGATTCTCCAGCAGGCGTACCAAACGACGGGATGAACGACGGCATCCATGACGAAGATGTCATGCACTCTTCACGATTCTGTCACGTCACCATCGCCAACATCCCAGGTGTTGCAGCACGAGCGCAACGCTGTATTTGCCGGGGACACTTCGATTCCTCGTTCTACTCTTCGTCGAATGGTGCCGCGTAGCATGAGCTCAGTCAGCGAACTCTCGGCACGAGTTCCCAGTCACACCGATCCATCCCTCGAGGCTCTTGCCTGGGAAGCTCGCCACCTGAGCGGTCCTCACGGACCAGGCGCCGTATCCAGCTCTCTGGCGTTTCACAGCTCCTCGAATGGCATCGAGCGAGTCTACGCCGAGCCGGCCGGTGTCTGGTGGAAGGTGACTGAACACCTGCAGGATGGACGCTGGTCGCTGGTATTCATGTCCACCGCCGCGATCCGGCGGGTCCGCACGTATCCGGCGGACTGGTGGCAGCTCAGTAACTCCGAACTGGCTGCGCTGAGCTGGGCGCGCTGACCGCCTGAACCTCCGCTTTCGCCGGGCGTTGCTTGCCACGCCCGGCGGCTATGCTACGTTAGCACCTGTCCACGTAGCCGCTTCAGCGACTCGCCGCTTCAGGAGGACCGTATGGTCATCTCTCCAGCGCATGCTCCGGCCCCGCAGTCCGAGTCGCTCGGTGCCACGCTCGCAGCTGCCGGCCGCTCCGCTCCCATCTGGATCCTGGCCATCCTCGGCGTCACTGGAGCCGTCGCCACAGCCGCCATCCTCATCGTGGCTCGTGCCCACTGGGTGCTCTCGCTCCCGTTCTCACTCGTGGCCCTTTTCGGCGCGTGGGGGCTCACCGAGCAGGGAAGGACCGCCGTGGACAAGGTGCAGGCCCTCCATGCGACGAATCGCTACGTCCTGGACGGCATCCTGCAGGCCGTCGGGGTTCTCCTCGTTGTTGCCGGCGCGGTCGTGTCCACGATCCTCGTGTTCGCCGTGACGTTCTTCCTCGCCGGAGACGCGCCGGTCCTGTAGTGACGGCGCAGGCGCTGGTGCGGCTGCGATAGGGCCGGTCGCGACCGATTAGAACTGTTTTCGAAGAAATTCGAAAAGAACGTAACCGATAAGCGCGGCGACCACGGCGATCTCGAGATTCGCAGTTGTGAAAACATCCGCAATCGCCCAAGCGAGCCCCTTCTTCTGACCCCAACCTGAGCGCTCAAATTCGCCCATGAGAAGGTTGGAATAAAAAAGGAAGATGATAAACGCCACCTCGATCACCGCTCTCCACACGTTCTTTTTCATGGGTGTAGAAATCCTTGCAGAATCCTCCCAAGGCGATTGATGTGAGCAGTGTGGGGCGTGCCCTTACTGCCCCCCGGCTGGCAGATGGTCCGTGAGATACCGCGTCAGCAGCGAATAGAGGTGCACGGTCGTGCCCGGACCCTCGCGGATGGCATGGGTGCGGTTCGGATACACCATCAGATCGAACGGCTTCCCGAGCGCCACGAGCCGGTTCACCAGACGCTCCGTGCCCTGGTAATGCACGTTGTCGTCGCCCGATCCGTGCACGATCAACAGATGGCCGCGCAGCCCGTCCGCAAAATTGATCGGTGACCCGCGCCGGTACCCGTCCACGTTGGTCTCGGGCAATCCCATGTACCGCTCTTCATAGATCGTGTCGTACAGCCGCTCGTCCGGTACTGGCGCGACCGCCATTCCGACGGAGAACACGTCCGGATACCGGAACATGCAGTTGAGGGTGTTCGACCCGCCGCCGCTCCAACCCCAGATCCCGACACGCGCCGAATCCAGATACGAACGTGTGCGCGTCAGTGTCCGCACCGCGGCTGCCTGATCTGCCGACGACATCTCGCCAACGGCACCGTACACGATCTTCCGCCACGCCCGCCCCTTGGGCGCTGGCGTCCCGCGGTTATCGATGCTCACCACGACATAGCCGTGGTCCGCGAGCCACCGGAACCACAGTTGCTGCCGATCGCCCCACCGATCGACCACGGTCTGCGCCGCGACTTCGCCGTACACGAACACCAGCATCGGATACCGCTTCGCCGGATCGAAATCGCGTGGCTTGATCATGTACCCATCGAGCGTCACACCATTGCCGATGCCGGTCGTGAAAAACTCGATCGGGCGGCCAGCCACGAGCGGCGCCACCGCCGCCTGCAGCGGGGCGTTTGTTTCCGTCGTCCTCACCACGGTATGACTGGGGAGCTTCACGATGTCGAATGTCCACGGCTTGTCGATCGCGGAATACCCGTGCTGCGCCCACTGTCCATCGTTCGAGATCGTGTACATGTTCGTCCCCGCCTCGTTGGCCGGCGTCACGCGCTCCGCCGTCCCCTTTCCATCGAGGCGTACCCGGTACAACGCTCGCCGCGTCGCGTTGTCCGGCGACGCCGCGAAGTACACCCACCCGTTCCCTGAATTCGCCGGGCTTTCCACGATCCGCTGGATGCCGAGGATGTCGTAGGCTCCTGGTGTGATGAGAGTGATGTGGCTCCCGTCGCGCGACACCCGGTAGACGTGCCGCCATCCGTCACGCTCGCTGACCCACAGGAACTCCGCGCCTCCATGCAGCCACGCGAGATCATTCACGACATCGACCCACGCGCTATCGTGCTCGGCCAGCACCGTGCGCGCCGTTCCGGTGTGCGCGTCCGCCAGCATCACCGCATCGGTGTCCTGCAGCCGGTTCAATCGCTGCAGCACCAGCTCGGACGAGTTATCGGCCCAGTCCAGCCGCGCCAGATAGTTATTGCGCGGATCGCCCGCCAGTTGAATCCACGTCGTCGGGCCGCCGGTACTCGCCACGATGCCGCCGCGGACTGCGGAGTTGGTCGTGCCGGCCTTCGGGTACTGGACCGGCACCACGAACGAGTAGAGGGAGTCGGTGTCGTCGATGAGATCGAAGTCGCGGACTCCGGAGACGTCGAACTGCCAGTACGCGATGTGCTTGCCGTCGGGCGACCACCGGAAACAGTCGCGGATGTGCAGCTCTTCCTCGTACACCCAGTCCGACGTCCCATTGATGATCGTGCGCGAGCCGTCGGTCGTGAGCCGGACCGGCGGAGCCGGATGGCCAGCCGCCAGGGCGGCGGCGTCCTCCACATACAGGTCGTTGTCGCGAACGTACGCGATACGTCCGCCGTCCGGTGAGAACTTGGCGAACATGAGTGTGGACGGCTTGGCATCCGGCCCGCCCAGCTTGGCGAGCACGCCGGAAGTCCGGTCGAACAGCCAGTAGTCGCCACGAGTATTATCCCGCCATACTCTGGCCGTGTTGGTGAAGATCAATACTCGCTTGCTGTCCGGCGACCATGCGTAGTCGTCGATCGCCAGCGCCTTCGTCGCCCCGGGCGGAATCAGCTGGTGAGCCGCGACCAGCACCGTGCGCGCACCCGACGCCGCATCGTACCGCACGATGTCCGTGCCGGATGAATCGCTCGACGGCTCGAGCGCGCTATACGCCGCCGGTCCTGGAGTCGAGAGCCACCGGAGATCTCCGGGGACCCGTGTCCGGAACTCCGCCCCGGTCATGATCTCCCCGACTGTCAGTGCCGCACTCGCCCCGCTCCCTGCGGCTTGTGCCGCAGCAGGTGGCGCGCCAGGCACCAGCCACGACACGCCGGCAACCAGGCACGCTGCGAAGCAGTGAAGCACCGAAGCCTTGCGCACGGTCCGTGATGCGCTGGCTGCCGCGGGACGAGTCCACTCCATGATAATCTCCAGTCGAGTCTCAATGCGGAACAACAATCACACGAAACCTGTGATTGGTCAGAGATCCCAGAATGTGAAACATGCGCCACGGATCGGATAGCGTGAAGAATGGGGGCGGGTGCGGGCGGGCTGTTCACCCCCCGGGTGGCAACCTGGCTTGCGGTGGTGGCGGCCCATTACAGCGGGCCGGTCGCGACCGGCCCCTACCAGGGAAGGAATGGTGCGATGCCAGTGGTCGCGATATAGGGCCGAAATGTGGCCCCTACCAGGGATCGATCTCGCCGGTACTGCTGGTTACCAGGGACGGATTTCGGCGGTGCTACCGGCTACTCGCCAGTGCCGACTGCTGGCAGGTATGGATCGGCGGCTGACAGAGGTGCCGCGATGCTTTCCAGCGGCCGGCGCTCTGCGGCGATGCCCAGCACGAGCTCCGTGAGCGCGGCTCCCAGCATCAGTACTGCGCCGAGCAAGTAGCCCCAAACGACTTGGTGCCGCTCGCCGCTCGCGATCAAGTGGCCGAACAGCCATGGGGCTGCGACCCCGCCCAGCAAGGTCCCGGCGGCATAGAAGAGTGCGATGGCGATCGCGCGCACTTCGAGCGGGAAGGACTCGCTGATGGTCAGGTACGCGGCACTCGCGGCCGCCGAGGCGAAGAAGAAGATCACCGACCACGCCATGGTCTGTGTGGTCGCGTCTAGCAGCCCGGCCCCGAACATCGCTGCCACGCCGGCCAGCAGGACTCCCGACAGCGCGTACGTGCCCGCGATCATCGGCCGGCGGCCGATCGTGTCGAACCAGTGCCCGAGCAACAGCGGGCCTGTGAAGTTGCCCAGTGCAAAGGGCAGCAGATACCAGCCGATGCTCGCCGCTCCGATTCCGTAGAATCGCCGCAATACCAGCGCGTACGTGAAGAAGATTGCGTTGTAGAAGAACGCCTGCGATGCGATGAGCACGATGCCGAGAACGGTGCGCCGCGGGTAGAGCGTGATCAGAGTCCGCGCGACCTCGCGAAGCGAGGTGTGCCCTCTCGCGATCAGTCGCAAGGTGCCCTGCGCGAGAGGCAGCGGCCGCCCCGTGGACGCCGTGATTCGCGCCTCGATCTCGTCCACGATCCGCGTTGCTTCGCCGATCCGCCCATGCACCATCAGCCACCGCGGGCTCTCCGGCACGTGCCGCCGGAGCACGAGGATCCCGAGTCCCAGGACCGCCCCGGTCCCGAACGCCACGCGCCACCCCACGTCGGGTGGAAGCCGCCCGGGGTGCAGCAGGATGAGAGTGCTCGCGGCGGCCATCGCCGCACCGACCCAGAAGCTGCCGTTGATGGCGAGATCGGTCCGGCCGCGGTACCGGGCCGGCATCAGTTCCTGGATGGCCGAGTTGATTGCCGTTCCCTCGCCACCAATTCCGGCACCGGTCAGCATCCGGAACGCGGCGTAGCTCCAGAAGCTCCACGAGCAGGCGGTCGCCGCCGTGGCAACGAGATAGAGCCCGAGGGTGATCGTGAACAGCCGCTTCCGCCCCCAGCGGTCGGTTAGCCACCCGAACCCGATCGCGCCACCGACGACGCCGAGCAGGTACGTGCTCGCCGCCGCCCCGATCTGGGTTGCGCTGAGGTGGAGAACCGGACTGTCCTGCAGCGCCCCCGACAGCGAGCCGGCCAGCGTGACCTCGAGACCATCGAGGATCCAGGTGATGCCGAGCGCCACCACGATGAGCGAGTGGAACGCGCTCCACGGTAACCGGTCCAACCGCGCAGGGATGTCCGTCTCGGCGGTCTCCATATCCCGAGCAAGCTACCCCGATCACCCTTCCCGGCGGGCGGCCCGCGCGTCGGGTGGCCGCATGGGATAGCGACGGTGTTCCGGCGGCGTCCGTAGGGGGGCCGTTGCCCGAACAGGGCGACCTTCGGTTCGCGAACGGCCCCCGCTGCGTTTTGCTGCGGCATCCGATGCGGCATGTGGATTGGCGTGGGACGGATCTGGTGGCAATCCGGGGTTCTGGTGGTGGCGGCCGATTACGGCGGGCCGGTCGTGACCGCCCTTCGTTTACCCGCCATCGCCACCGGCGCGAAACCGGATTGCGCCTGCCGGCCTAACCGCGTATTTCTGAACCATGCGGATGATGGCTTCCACGTTCGTGTGCTGCTGTACGTGTTGCCGATGCGCCTTCAGGCGACCGGGAACGACTACGTGCTGCTCGTGAGTCTTTAGGCCACAAACCGCTCCGTAAGCACTCCCTCCCCGGTCGCCCTTTTCAGAGCGGCCGGTTTTGGTCTGCGCCGCTTCGGTCACCCTCTTCCGGTATACGACGATGGCGTTCGCCAGGCCGACGGTCCTACCAGATCCCACGTTCTATCCCTCACCGCGCGACGCGATCGGCGCTCCGCGCGAGCGGCTCGCGTACGTCGCCGCGATCGATCCCACATCGAAACGGCCTGACGCCCTTGACGCGATCGACGTTGATCCCGCATCGGCGCGCTATGGCCAGCGAGTCAGTCGCCTCGAGATGCCGAACGCGGGCGACGAATTGCACCACTTCGGCTGGAATGCGTGCAGCGCCACACTCTGCCCATACGCGGCGCATCCGCACGTCGACCGCCGGTACCTGGTCGTGCCGGGACTCAGATCGTCCCGGATCCACATTATCGACACGAAGCCGGACCCGTCGCAGCCCCGCATCGTCAAGGTGATCGAGCCCGATGTCATGGCCAAGAAAGCCGGATACTCACGCCCGCATACGGTGCACTGTGGCCCTGAAGGGATCTACATCAGCGCGCTCGGAAACCCCGCAGGCGATGGCCCGGGCGGCGTCCTGCTGCTCGACCACAACTCGTTCGACATCATCGGCGCGTGGGAGCGCGACCGCGGCCCGCAGGTCCTCGCCTACGACATCTGGTGGAACCTCGGGTTCGACACCGCCATCACGAGCGAATGGGGCACGCCCAACACGATCGAGCAGGGACTGGACCTCGATGTCCTCACCAGCAAACGGTACGGCCGCGCCATCCACCTCTGGGACCTGCGCACACGCAAGCACCAGCAGACGCTTCCCGTTGGCGAAAATGATCAAATGGTGCTCGAGCTTCGCCCCGCGCATGATCCCTCTCGTCCGTATGGCTTCGTCGGCGTCGTGGTGAATGTCGGCGATCTCTCGAGCTCGATCTGGCTCTGGCGGCGCACCGGCAATGGCCGCGGCAAATGGGAGTTCAACAAGGTCATCGAAATCCCCGCCGAGCCTGCCGACCCGGATGATCTGCCGCCCGCGCTCAAGCCCTTCAAGGCAGTGCCCCCGCTCGTCAGCGACATCGATCTCACGCTCGACGATCAGACGCTCTACGTCTCCTGCTGGGGAACAGGAGAGCTCCGCCGCTATGATGTCTCCAGCCCCGACCGGCCAGTCCTCGTCGATTCGGTTTACTTGGGCGGCATCGTCCGGCGCGCACCGCACCCGGCCGGGGGTTCACTCAACGGCGGCCCGCAGATGGTGGAGGTGAGCCGCGACGGCCAACGCGTCTACGTTACCAACTCGCTGTACGCGTCATGGGATGCACAGTTCTATCCCGAAGGCATCCGCGGATGGATGGTCAAGCTCGACGCCAAACCGGGAAAACCGTTGGCGGTGGATCCGCGCTTCTTCCCGGACTTCGGCACGCACCGGCCCCACCAGGTCCGCTTGCAGGGCGGGGACGCGTCGTCGGATTCATACTGCTTCCCGTCCAGCTGATGCTGATGCACCACACCCTGATGTCCGGCATCGGTGCGTGGCCGCTGGTATCGCTCGCGCTGCTCGGTGCATTCCACGGACTGAATCCGGCGATGGGGTGGTTGTTCGCCGTTGGACTCGGCCTCCAGGAGCGCCGCCTCGGGGCGGTCCTGAGGGCTATTCCACCTATCGCCGCCGGCCACGCGACCGCCGTCGCCGCCGTACTCGCAGTGGTCGCCATCGCCGGCCGGTTCGTTTCGGCGGAGGTGCTTCGTGTCAGCGCGGCGTTACTCCTGATCGGCTTCGCGGGCTACCTCGTCGCGCGCCGGTTCGCCCACCCGGTCCGCGTGGGAATGCGTGTCGGATGGCGAGATCTGGCCGTGTGGTCCTGGCTCATGGCGACGGCGCACGGCGCGGGACTCATGATCCTCCCCGTCGTGCTCGCAATGGCTGCGGGCACGACGCCGGCCGCACACTCGGTGATCGCGACCGACACGATCGCCCTGGTCATCCACACCATCGCCCTGCTGTCGGTGATGACGGTGGTCGCGCTCCTGGTATACCGCGTCTTCGGAGTGAAGATTCTGCGGCGCGCCTGGCTGAACTTCGACTACGTCTGGGCGAGCGTCCTCGTCGTCGCCGGCGGAGTGACCCTGTTCGTCTAGCTGCCCGTGCACGCCCGCACGGCCGCACCGTCATCGTCCCTGGAGGGCCGGTCGTGACCGGCCCTCCAGCCTTGCACCGATCGGCCGCGGATGGCCGCGATTAGTTGGCCAGCGTGATCGTGGCAGCCTTGGGCGGTCCAATCATCAAGTGCGCCCACGGCTTCCCCGGGTACATGAGCCAGGGGCCCCCGTCCGATAGCGGTTCGGCTGGGAATCCGGTCGTCTCCGGAGTGGCGAACGGCATATACACGACGTACAGGTAGCTGGCGCCGTGGATGACCCCGGCCGCGCCATCGACACTGTCCCGCGCCGCGACATACTGGTAGAGCGCGGTCGGATGCCGCGGCATCGCCAGTTTGCCTCCGCGTATCTCGCGCGCGCGGATACTGTCGGTCTCATCGCCCGATACACGCTGAGCGCGCAGCGCCCGTCCCCGCGCCATGAACGGGTCCAGCTCGCGATCGTAGCACGCGACGTGAAACGACTTCCCGACAGGATTGTCGGCGAGGCAGATGAGAAGCCCGGTGCCCTCGCGCACCGTGACCAGCTTGCCGGTACTGTCGTAGTCCATCACCGTCGCCGCTGAACGCATGGCGGGGGGTGCGGGACTCACGGCGGCCGCAATCCGGAGCGCCGGTGACAAAGCATGCGGCGACGACTGGGCAAATCCCGCCCGCGCGATACACATGGACACGAGACAGAGAGCGATGCGATTCATTGGCCACTCGGGTGAGGGTGTGAGAATGTGACCCCAATCCTCGTCGTTCAGTTGCACGTGTCAACCGGCGTGGACGGCGCGCCACCACCCACTCCTTCACGTCTTCAGCGTATACACGAAATACTGCTCATCCCGGACCCACCCCAGAGACTCGTACAGCGCCTGTGCCGGCCGGTTGTCGCGCGCCGTCTGCAGCTCCAGCCTGAACGCTCCGGTCTCCGCCGCAAACTCCCGTGCGCGTTCCATGAGCAGCCTGGCGACGCCGCGCCGACGCGCCCCACTCGCGACGTACAGATCATACAGCACATAGTACGGTTTCGCGGCAACCGAGCAAAACGCCGGATACAGTTGTGTGAATCCCAGCGCCTTCGACCCATCGTCTTCGAGTGCCAGAAAGACGGTTGATTCACCCCGTCGTATCCGATCGCCGATGAACGACCGTGCAGCCGCGAGATCCGGCGGCTGCGTGTAGAACTGCCGGTACGCGTCGTACAGCGGCGCGACCATGTCGAGATCGGCGGTGGTCGCCTGGCGAATGATCATGACTGAACGGCCGCGGTACCGCGCACCCGGCGGACTGCCGACGGGCGGCGGGAGTAGACGAAAAAGAAGAATGCCGCCATCAGCAGAAAGAACAGCGTGCCTCCCACCATCTTCATCTCAAATCGTCCCGCGGGTTCTCCGCTTTCGGGCGGCACGAAGGCCAGCACCACTCCGATCGCCGTCACCGCCAGACCGGAGATGCCTGCCGCCCAGAGCACTGGCCGCGAATACCGCGCGCGCACGAAATCGGGCCTGGCCGCGAGCCGCATCAACGCCAGGAAGATGTACAGATACGGAATGAGTTGCAGGACGACCGCGAGTAGCAGGAGCACTTTGTAGCCCTGCTCGACGGTCGACCCCATGAAACTCATCGCCAGCACCGCACACGACACCGTGCCCTGGACAATCAGGGCGACGTACGGCGTGGCGAACCGCGGGTGCAGTTTCCCGAGGCCCGCCGGCAGGTAGTTGTCGAGTCCCGCCACGAACGGGATGCGCGCAGAGCCGGCGAGCCACGCGGATGTCGTCCCCGCGATCGCGAGTGTCAGGAGCAGTGCGATCGGCGGAACGAGCCACCCGATCGAGATCGTGTTCGCCATGTGCGTCACGGCTTCGATGATCCCCTGAACGGCGCCGATGTCCTTCGAGGGAAGTGCGAGCAGCACCGCGATAGTCGCGCCGACGTACAGCGCACCTGAGATGACGCCGCCCCACACGACGGCCCCGGGCACGGTCCTCCGCGGATCCCGGATCTCATCCCCCATCACCGATGCCAGCTCGAGCCCCACGAGCGCGAAGCAGACGACGCCGAAGGAGCTCACGAGGTGGTAATCCACTCCCGAGATCTTGAAATCACTCGCGTGCAGGGAGCTTCCGTGTGCCTGCGACACCGCGATAGCGAGTCCGACCAATACCACGGCCGTGACCACGGACCCGATCCCACCGAGGTTGTTCACCCATTTGCCGACGCCGAGGCCGAGGATGTTGAGCCCGGTCATCACCACGAGCAGCGACACCGCGGTGATGGAGACGAACAGCCTGTCGTTGCCCAAGGACTGGAGTTGCGGGCCGCCAATGAAGACGGAGATTCCGACGATGTAGAGGAGCAGCGTCGGGATGTAGAAGATGTTGTTGGTCCAGTAGCACCACCCCGACATGAACCCGTGGAAATCCCCGAAGATCTCCTTGGTCCACAAATACACGCCGCCCTCGTGCGGGTACCGGTCCGACAGCTCGATGACGGCCAGCCCTTGCGGCCAGAAGAAGAGCAGCAAGGCGAGGAGCCACATCCAGACCGTCACCGGCCCGCCCGCTGCGACCGGTGGTACCGTGTTCAGATTCAGCACCGCCACGACGAACAGCAGCACGAGATCGCGCTGTCCCAACGCGCGGCGGAGATGCGGCGTGCCCGCCTCCCGTTGCGCCTCTTCCCGCGCGAGGGCGACGTCCAGCCCTTCGGGCATCTAGCGAGCGGCTGGCGCGGGCTGGCTGCGTGATCCTGCGGGTGCTGCCGCGGGTTTCGCTGCGCCACCCGGCGCGCCCGAGCGGGCCCGGCGCTCCCGCTGGCCGGCGGCCACCGCGGGTGCGATTTCCGCGAACAGCTCGAGGTGCCGGTCGATGTCCGCCTCGGTGTGTGCCACCGACACCGTCCACTGCTCGTCCCACCAGTACGGCTGTGGAATCACCCCGCGATTGGTCATCGCGAACCAGTAGTGCCGCCAGCTCTCGCTGTCGATGTTCAGCCAGTCCCGATAGTTGTGGATCGGCTTCGGGGCAAACATGAGAGACCCGTTGGAGCCCGCGCCCACGACGTACGCTTCGAGTCCTGACTTGCCGATCTCCTCCCGGTACCCCTCGACGAGTTTGGCATTCAGGCGATTTACGCGCTCGTACGCGGCCGGCGTGAGCACCTCGCGCAGCGTGGCGAGGCCGGCCGCCATGGCGACCGGGTTGGTGTTGTACGTGCCGCCGTGAAACACCCGGTGATCGGTGATCAGGTTCATGATCGACCGCTTCGACGCGAACGCCGCGAGGGAGAAGCCACCGCCGATCGACTTCGCGAGGCAGATGATGTCCGGCTCGATGCCGAAATATTCGCACGCGCCGCCGCGTGCGAGCTTGGCCCCGGTCTTCACCTCGTCGAAGATCAGCAATGCGCCATGTTTCCGCGTGATCTCGCGCAACCCCTGATGGTAGCCGGGGTCGGGCATCAGGATCCCGACGTTCATGAGGATCGGCTCGACGATCACTGCCGCGATCTCACCTGGGTACGCCGCAAACAACCGCTCGATCGCCGGCAAGTCGTTGAACTGCGCGATCAGCGTGTTGCTGAGCGTCGCCTTGGTGATCCCCTCGCCCCCGGGGACCGGTGTGGGCCGGTCCGGATCGCCCACCTGATTCGCCTTCGGCTTGACCGACACGAGCACGGAATCGTGGAGGCCGTGGTATCCGCCTTCCATCTTGATCACCCGCTCACGTCCGGTCGCCGCGCGCGCCAGCCGCATCGCGTGCATCGTGCACTCGGTGCCGCTGTTGCTGAACCGTACCATCTCCACCGGAAACCGTGCGCAGATCTCCTCGGCCAGCGCGTTCTCCGCGTCGTGCGGCATCCCGAACATCGTCCCGGTCTTGAGCTTCGCCGCGACGGCGTGCATCACCGCGGGATGGCAGTGCCCCGCCATGAGCGCGCCGAAGCACATGTTGAAGTCGATGTACTCGTTCCCGTCGATGTCCCGGATGCGCGAGCCGTTGGCATCGCGGACGTGCAGGGGATAGGGCTCGTAGGAGCGATAGTTGCTCGCAACACCGAGCGGGAGCCGTGCCGCCGCCCTGGCGTGGGCAGCGCGCGAGGCGGGTGTCCGCCGCTCGTACGTCTCGAGTTCCGACTGCAAAGTGTCTGGCATGGCCCCCCCAGGTCCGATCGGTCCGGCGTGTGCCGGAACATCAATGAGTATGTCAAACAGGTACCGCGCCGGACTGTCGCTGTCCACCCCCGGCGGCCGCAGTTCTACGAACGGCATCCACATCAACGTAGCGTCCGGGGCCTGGCACCATGACACTTCTGGCCCGTTGACCGGGGGGCGCGTATTATCGACAAGCCGTATCCCCCACAGCCAGCCGAATGACCATGGCAGACCTGACGGACCGGGTGCAATCGGTGCTGGGCGACGCCTACCGCGTCGAGCGGGAACTGCCTCCGGGCGGGATGAGCCGGTTGTTCCTGGCCACCGAGCGGTCGCTCGACCGCCGGGTTGTGATCAAGGTGCTGCCGCCGGAGCTGGCCAGCGAGGTCAGCGCGGCCCGATTTCAGCGCGAGGTGACGCTCGCCGCGCACCTTCAGCACCCGCACATTCTCCCGGTCTTGTCGGCAGGCTCCCGCGACGGTCTCCTCTATTACATCACGCCGTTCGTCGAGGGCGAATCCCTGCGGCAACGCCTCGATCGCGAAACGAGACTCCCGGTCGCGACCGCCGTGCGGATCCTCACGGAGACCGCCGACGCACTCGCCCGCGCGCACGCTGCCGGAGTGGTGCATCGCGACATCAAGCCGGAAAACATCCTGCTCCAGGACCGGCACGCGCTGCTCGCGGATTTCGGCGTGGCGCGCGCCCTTCACGAGGCGACCGGCAGCGATCGTCTCACGGAGGCCGGCTCAGGAGTCGGAACGCCGGGGTATATGGCGCCCGAGCAGCTCGCGGGCGAACGGCACGTCGATGCCCGCGCCGATGTCTACGCGCTGGCGGTCGTCGGCTACGAGATGCTGGCCGGCCGCTCGCCGTTCACGGGTGCCACACCACAGGCGGTCGCCGCCGCGCATTTCACGAGCGCGCCGCCGCCATTGTCGCAGCTTCGTCCGGATGTCCCGCGCCCAATCAGTGATGCCATCGCCAAAGCTCTCGCCAAAGATCCGGACGGGCGCTTCGCGACGGCTGCGGAGTTCCGCGATGTCCTCGTCGCGACCGCGCCACCCCCGGCGTCACGCGCGCGACGAATAGCGGGATGGGCTGGTGCCGCCGCTCTCGTCATTGTGATAGTCACCGCGCTGGTCTGGCGCGCGCGCCCGCATGCGCCCGCCACCATCGACGAGAATCTCGTCGCCGTCGAGCCGTTTACCGTGCTGGACCCGGCACTCGACGTGTGGCGCGACGGCATGGTCGATGTCCTGGCGCACAACCTCGATGGCGCCGGCCCGCTGCGCACGGTCTCGCCGACGGTGATCGTCCACCGCGCGCACGATGCGGGGATGCCTCCAGCCGATCTCGCTCGCCAGCTCGGCGCGGGTCTCGCTGTCACCGGCCGCATCGAGCGCTCCGGCACCGACTCGGTTCGCGTGTCCGCTAGCTTCATCGACGCCGCCACCGGCCGGCCGGGTGAAGAAGTGGCCTACCGCGGCCGCGTCGATCACATGGATGTCGTCACCGATACGCTGACGGTCGCTTTGCTCCGGTCGCTCGCCAGAACACAGACCGTCGGCGTCGCACGCGGCTCGCTCGCTGGCGCCAAATCACTCCCGGCGCTCAAGGCCCTGCTGGAAAGCGAGCAGGCGTTCCGCCGCGGCGCGTGGGACTCCGCCCAGAAGGCGGCCCAGGAGGCCATCCGGCTCGACAGCACATTTGCCCTCGCCTACTACTGGGGCAGCTTTGCCGAGGGTTGGGCCCATGGGACTGATACGAACGCCGTCGCGTACGCGAGGCTCGCCCAGGCCAACAACCACGGCCTGTCCCCGCGGGACAGTCTGCTGATCGCGTCGAATGCACAACTGGATGACTACCAGTACTGGAACTACCACGATCAGGCGCAGATGTTCGCGCTGGCCGAAGCAGGGGTCAAACGCTATCCCGATGACCCACAGGTCTGGAACAACCTCGGCGAAGTCCGCGAACACGCTGGCCTGGGTCCGCGTGTGGGCGTGGCGCCGCGCGCCGTCCTCGATGCCTTCGCGCACGCGATCGCCCTCGACTCGAACTTTGCACCGGCGTATGTCCACGCGATCTCGCGATCGCTCCAGGTCATGGGAGCTGATTCCGGCCTGCGATACGCTCGCCGGTTCCTGGCGCTCAATCCGCCATCGGTCGATGCCGAGGCCACCCGGCTCCAGATCCTGCTCATCGGCCACTCGCGCGATACGCTTGCGGCGCACCACCTGATCGATTCCACGAGCCCCGACGTCCTGGTTCGCGCCTATTTCAACCTTCACGCCATCCCGGACTCCGCCGAAAGCGATGTGTGGCTTGCGGCCGCGATAGTTCGCCGGTTTGGCCCGGAAACCTTGGTCGGCGGGCCACCGGCGGCTGCGCTCTTTGAGGTCGCGTCAGCCGACCGAGGTCACGTACGTGCAATGCGCCAGCGAATCAGAGCCACCACTACGCCGTTACCGCCGCGAATCGCGGCCGCTGTGGCCATCGTCGGCTCGCTGGGCATCTTCCCCGTAGCTGAGTTGGATAGTGCGCTGCATATCCCAAGCAACATGCACAGCGGCTGGTCCTGGTTTGGTCTCCGATGGTGGGCGGAACGCGGCGATACCGCGGACATTCACGCATTCCTGGCCGCCCGGACCACCACCGCACCGTTCGACCCGGCAAAGGATGCCCGGCCCCCTGTGTACGACACCGCTGTCGCTCGCGCCTACCTCTACCTCGCCCAGCACGACACCGCGGCCGCCATGCGACGTTTTGCCACATTGCCCGACACGCTATGCGGAGGCCGCTGTGAACTGGATACCGTGACATGGGGCGATCTCCTCACGACTCACGGCCACGCCCCCGAAGCCGACTCGCTGCTACAACGCGGGGCTATAACGCCCTACTTCGATTTCCCGAAGCTGCTTCGCACGCTGGCACTCGCGCGCGCCGCGGAACGCGCTGGCGACAAGAAAACAGCCATCGATGCCTACGCCAGGATCGAAGATACATGGGCCCACGCCGACGCGGAGCTTCAACCCGCGGTGAAAGAGGCGCGCGCCGCACTGACCCGGCTGTCGGGCGACCACAGATAGACGGCAGATCACCATGTCTGAGCTGTCGGAGCGCGTTCAGGCCGTACTCGGTGACTCCTATCGCATCGAGCGGGAGCTCACACCCGGCGGCATGAGCCGCCTCTTCCTTGCCACGGAGCCGTCGCTCGACCGGCAAGTGGTCGTCAAGATCCTGCCACCAGAGCTGGCGAGCGAGGTGAGCGCTGCCCGTTTTCAGCGCGAGGTGACACTCGCCGCGCACCTGCAGCATCCGCATATCCTTCCGGTACTCTCGGCGGGCTCGCGCGACGGGATCCTCTACTACATCACCCCGTACGTCGACGGGGAATCACTCCGCCAGCGGCTCGAGCGCGAGCCGAGGCTACCGGTCCGCACGGCGATTCAGATCCTGACCGAGGCGGCCGGCGCACTCGCCCGCGCGCACGTCGCGGGCGTCGTCCACCGCGATATCAAGCCGGAGAACATCCTCCTGCAGGACGACCACGCATTGCTCGCCGATTTCGGTGTGGCGCGGGCGCTTCACGAGGCGACGGGCAGCGCCCGCCTCACGGATGCCGGCATCGGCATCGGCACGCCGGGTTACATGGCGCCGGAACAGATCGCGGGCGAGCGTAATGTGGACGCCCGAGCCGACGTCTACGCACTGGCCGTGGTGGGCTACGAGATGTTGGCCGGGAAACCGCCCTTCGCCGGCGCGACGCCGCAAGCGACGGCAGCCGCGCAGTTCACGGGGACAGCCACGCCGCTGATCCAGTTACGTCCGGAAGTGCCACGCCCGGTCAGCGATGCTATTGCCAAGGCGCTTGCCAAAGATCCGGACAGCCGTTTCGCCTCGGCCGCTGAGTTCCGCGATCTCCTCGCCGCCGGCGCACCAACCTTCACGCAGCCGTCCACACGCACTGTCGTCATGGTCCTCGCGGTCGTTCTCGCCGTCGCTATCGGCGGAGCGGCTCTCTGGCGGATGCGCACACACGTCCCGGCACCACTCGACGACAATCTCATTGCCGTCGAGCCGTTCACCGTCCTCGATCCTGCTCTCGATGTGTGGCGCGAAGGAATGGTCGACGTCCTCGCGCAGAACTTCGACGGCGCTGGCCCGCTCCGAACGGTCTCGCCCACGCTGATCGTACACCGTGGACGCGACGGCACCACCACGCCCGCCGAACTCGCACGCCAACTCGGTGCGGGACTCGCCCTCACCGGCCGTGTCGAGCGCTCTGGTACGGACTCGGTCCGCGTGTCTGCAAGCTTCGTCGATGTGCACGACGGGCGGCCCGGCGAAGTGATGGAGTACCGCGGCCGAACAGACCACATGGATGTCGTCACGGATTCGCTGACTGTCGCGCTCTTACGCTCCCTCGCCCGGACACATACGGTCGGCGTCGCACGCGGCTCGCTCGCCGGCGCGAAGTCGCTGTCCGCTCTCAAAACACTCCTGGAGAGCGAGCAAGCCTACCGTCGCGGCCAGTGGGATTCCGCGAAGAAGGCAGCCCAGGAGGCCATCCACCTCGACACGACGTTTGCGCTCGCCTACTACTGGTATGGCTATGCCGCGGCGTGGGCGGAGGGCTACGATTCGCTCACCGTCGCGTACGCCCGGCTCGCCCAGGTTCACAACCACGGGCTCAGCCCGCGGGATAGCCTGCTCATCGCGTCGAATGTCGATGACTACCTGGCCCGGACCTACCACGATCAGGTGCAGTTGTTCGCGCTGGCAGCCGCTGGAATCCAGCGCTACCCCGACGACCCGCTGATCTGGACCAACCTCGGCGAGGTCCGCGAACATGACGGCCTGGGCCAGCACGTGGGCGTGGCCCCGCGCGCCATCCTCGAGGCGTTTGCGCACGCCATCGCGCTCGATTCGAATTTCGCGCCGGCGTATGTCCACGCTATCTCGAGAGCGCTCCAGGTCTTGGGCCCCGATTCCGGCCTTCGGTATGCCCGCCGCTTTCTGGCCCTAGGCCCGCCATCGGTCGATGCCGACGCCATCCGGCTTCCGATCCTCCTCCTTGGCCATCCGCGCGATACACTCGCGGCACGCCGCCTGATCGACTCCACGAGCCCGGAGGCGCTGGATCGCGCGTATCTCAACCTTCACTACGTCCCCGACTCCGCCGAAAGCGACGTGTGGCTGGCCCGCGCGCTTGTTCGCCGGTTTGGGCCGGACACCCGAGTCGGCGGGACGCCTGCTGCTGCTGACCTGGAGATCTCGCTGGGCGACCGTGGCCACCTGCGCGAATTGCGCCAGGGTGTCCGTGCCATGAAAATGCTCATTCCGCCGCCGCCAGCGGCCTCTCTGGCCATCGTGGGCTCGCTCGGTCTCTTCCCGGTAGCCGAGTTGGACAGCGTGCTGCGCATCCCGAGCAACATGCACTCCGGCTGGTCCTGGTTTGGTCTCCGATGGTGGGCGGAACGCGGCGACACCGCCGACATTCATGCATTCCTGGCTGCTCGAACCACCAACGTGCCATTCGATCCGAACAGGGATGCCCGTCCCCCCGCTTACGACACGGCCGTCGCTCGCGCCTATCTCTACCTCGCCAGGCACGACACCGCGGCTGCCATGCGACAATTCGCTGCGCTGCCCGACACGCTGTGTCTCGGCCAGTGTGAGTTGGATACTGTAACCTGGGGAGATCTCCTCACGACGCACGGGCGTGCCGCCGAAGCCGACTCGCTGCTGCAACGCGACGAGACGACCCCCTGGTGGGACTTCGGGACCCTGTTGCGAACGCTGGCGCTCGCCCGCGCCGCGGACCGCGCAGGCGACAGGAAAACAGCGATCGATGCCTACGCCAGGATCGAAGACACGTGGGTCCACGCCGACCCGGAGCTTCAGCCCGCTGTCAAAGAGGCACGTGCCGCACTGGCCCGCCTGTCAAGCGACCGTCGATAAAATCGAGTGAACCGACCCCCTGTGGTTGATGCGAATTATTGCCCGGCAGCGGCGCGGGGAGCGGCCGCCAAGGGCATGAACAGACAACTCGGATGCGCCGCGTCATGGAACACCTTGATAGTCGCCACGCGCGCATCTTCGATCCGCTCGTACCCGATGCGCCCGCCGGTGTTGTAGTTCTTCTGATAACTCGGTGAGTTGAGCGGCGCGATCGTGAGCCGGAGCCGCGCCCCAGGGGGAATGCGGCGCGCCATCCAGTAGAACTCGAACGGGATTCCTGCGACCTGGCCAGGCTTGAGCAGCTCCTCCGTGAACGGACCATCCCGGAAGCGCGCGCGCCGGATATCCTCGCCAAGCCGGATCGTGGACCCGTCGGGCATCACCATGAGCACCTGCGCCCAGAGATCGAAATCCGGCGTATTGGCTTCCGTCACCAACCGCAGTCGCATGTGCCCGGCCACCTCCATGTCGTGCGCCAACGGCTCGGAATGGAAGACGATCGCCCGCTTCTGATAGTCGCGGAACTGGCTCGTCAGGTCCTCATCCGGGACGTATTGCGCGAAGCTCAGCTCGGGAAGCTCGTGCGGATCGCTCACGATGATGGCGGGTGGCTGGACCCGCGGTGACGTCTGGACGAGTTCGCCAGCATGAAACACGTCTGGCGGTGTCCCCGCGGCGTCGGACAGACAGAACGTCGCGTCGCTCCCCGATGATGCCGCCGCGAGCGATGGCGCATAGCGCCACTCGTTCGCTCCGAGCATGAAGTAGGCGACCTTGTCGCGGAAGAACCCGGGCTTGCCGCCCCGGCCAAGGATCCAGTCGTCCCAGTCCGCCTGAAAGCCGGGCATGTTCAGCACCGCGGCGTCAGGGATCGTGAGCCCCATGATGGTCTTCGTTGGCCGCTGTGTTCCGCCATGGTCCCAGGGGCCGATGACCAGATAGGAGCGGTTCTCCGCCGGGGCGGGCGCGTGCGCCTCGTGGTTCCGGTAGTAGCGAAGCGCGCCCGGCTGATCGTCGTCGAAGTATCCGGTGGCGGTCAGCACAGGAAACGTCATCTGGGCGTAGTCCGCCGCCTTCGGCTCGGCAGCGAGATTGAACCCTTCATCTCCGACGTGATCCAGCCACACTTTGAACATCGACGCTTTTTGGCCCTGGCCGTCGAGCATCCACCAGTCGTCGGGCGCGATGCCGATTGCGGAATCCAGCTCCCGGAATGGCTGGTACGCCGCGTATTGCTCGAGCATCTTGCCGTACCAGTAGTCCTGGCGCTGGATGAATCCCTCATTGAGCGACCGGCCAGCCGTGTAACCCAGGATGACGTTGGTCCACGCTTGCGGAATGCCATTGGTGTTCGGGATGTCCCACCCGGGATAGATCGGCACGTACGGCGCGATCGCCGAGAGATGCGGGGGTATCTGTGCCGCGGTCCGCCACTGGGTCATGCCCACGTACGAGCCACCGTACATCACCACGTGCCCATCGCACCACGGCTGCGCGGCGATCCACTCGACGGCATCGTGGCCATCGAGTCCCACCTGGAGTCCGAGGTTGTCGGTCTTCTCCCCGCCCGAGCGGCCGCGGCCACGCACGTACACCTGGACGAAGACATAGCCTCGCTTCACGAAGGTCGCGAACTCGCCCCGTCGCGCCCCATCGATGTCGTACTGCGTCAGTTCCAGCACGGCCGGCGCTTTGTCCGCCAGGTGCGCGGGTTTGAAGATCCAGGCTTCGAGCGACACGCCGTCGCGCATCGGAATCATCCGGCTCATCTCGATGTCGTAGTCCGGCCCGACGGCTGGTGCCTGTGCTCCGCTCGGCGTCGCGAGCACCAGCATCCCTGCCAGAGCGGCCAGCACGTTCGCGAAACCGGCACCGCGCATAAGTTCTCCTGTTAGTCCGTCCATACTGCCTGGGGTAGCGGCCATCGCCCTCGGCCGGGCCATGCCGCCAGCCTGCCGCTACCATTATCGAACTGACTTTGCCGCCGCGCTAGAACCTCCTCGGCGTGCTGCTGGCCGGAATCCGGAGGGCGGCGTATTATCGGATGCCGCACCCTCTCACTCGAGTTTCCGACATCGCCATGCCACAAATAGCTGCCAACGGCGCCCCTCCCACTCCTGCACGAGTGGTCCCGAATTATGTCGGCGGCCGATGGGCCGCTTCCGCGGCCACGGAGTTCGTGGATGTCGTCAATCCGGCGACGGCCGAAGTGATCGCTCGCACGCCGCTGTCGAGTGCGGCGGAGGTCGATGGCGCCGTCCAGGCCGCGCTGGCCGCGTTCCCCGCCTGGCGCCGGACCCCGCCGGGCGAACGCATCCAATTCCTGTTCAAGCTCAAGAATCTGCTCGACGAACACATCGATGAGCTGGCGCGGCTCATTACCGTCGAGAATGGCAAGACATTCGGGGAAGCCAAGGCGGAGATCCGGCGCGGGATCGAGAACGTCGAAGTCGCGTGCGGCATCCCGCTCATGATGCAGGGCTACAACCTCGAAGACGTGACACCCGGCGTGGACGAGATGCAGATCCGCCAGCCACTGGGCGTCGTCGCCGCCATCACGCCGTTCAATTTCCCGGCGATGATCCCGTTCTGGTTCCTGCCCTACGCGATCGCCTGCGGCAATACACTGATCCTCAAGCCATCCGAGCGCGTTCCGCTCACGATGCGCCGAGCGTTCGAGTTGCTCGCGATGACCGGACTGCCGAACGGTGTGGTCAATCTCGTCAACGGCGGCCGCACCGTCGTGGACGCGCTGATCGATCACCCCGACGTCCGTGCGATCAGCTTCGTGGGATCCACACCGGTCGCGAAGCATGTCTACACACGTTCCGCGGCGAACGGCAAGCGCATGCAGTGCCAGGGCGGCGCCAAGAACCATGTCATCGTGCTCCCCGACGCCGACATGGACCTCGCGACGCAGATCATCGCCGACAGCGCCTTCGGGTGCGCGGGCCAGCGGTGCCTCGCGGTATCAGTCGCCGTGACGGTCGGCGATGCACAGCACACATTTCGTGATGCGATCGCCCGCGCAGCGTCCGGCATACGCATCGGGAATGGACTCGACACCGGCGTCCAGATGGGCCCCGTGATCACGCGAGAGAGCAAGGCGCGCATCGAGTCGCTGGTCGCCGCCGGCGTCCAGGAGGGCGCCAAGCCGGTGGTCGATGGCCGGAACGCACAGGTCGATGGGTACGCGGAAGGCAACTTCGTCGCGCCGACCGTGCTCGACGGCCTGCCCGTAAGCAGCAGCCTCGCCCACACGGAGATCTTCGGCCCGGTGCTGAGTCTCGTGCATGCGAGCTCAATCGACGACGCCATGGAGTTCCTCCGCCGCAGTCCATTCGGCAACCAGGCGTCGCTCTTCACCACGAGTGGTGCGGCCGCCCGCCGCTTCCGCTACGAAGCCCCGGCGGGCAACATTGGCATCAACATCGGTGTTGCCGCACCCATGGCTTACTTCCCTTTCAGCGGCTGGAAGGAGAGCTTCTTCGGGATCCTGCATGGCCAGGGGCGCGACGCGGTCGAGTTCTATACAGAGTCGAAGGTCGTCATCGAGCGCTGGTCGCGGCAGGAGACTCGCAAGTTCTGACGTAACTTCAGACGCAAGGGGTCGAAATGCGTGTGATTCCGGTATGGGCGGCAATGCTCGTCATCTCGGCCGCGCCCATGGCCCGCGCGCAGATGTCAGCCGCTGGTGACAGCGATGTCTCCACGATCCGCGACCGTGAAAATGTGTGGGCCATCGCCATCGCGGAACGCGACTCCGGAGCGCTCGCTCCCATGCTCGCCCCGGAATACACGGTGCTGGCGAACGCGGGAGCGCCCGCTCAGTCCCGCGCCCAGGCCCTGCACGAAACGGCGTACCCTGTTGACCCGGCGCACCACGTCACTCACGTGACGTTCGATACGTTGAACATCCGCATGACGGCCCGCGATCGTGCGGTCGCGGAAGGAGTCGTCAGCGAAGTGGGTACCAATGCGAAGGGCCCGATCACCGAGCGCATCCGGTTTGTCGATACCTGGGTGCGCCGCCAGCATCGCTGGCTCTGCATCTCGTCGCTGTTTACGCCGGTGAAGAGCTAACAGAAGGGAGAGAGGAGAAAGGAGAGACCCTGCTCTCTACTCGTCACCGTTCGGCGACAACGAACACGTAGTCTCCAAGCGGATCGTCGCCGGCGGGTAAGACCTCCGCGATCCGCCCGGACGCCACGTCGCGCCGCAGCTCTGCGCACCCTGTTGCCTCCTCGCTCGGCGGCGCCAGGTTGGCAAAACTCCACATCCCCGCCCGGATTGCGGGGCTGAGATAGAGCGACGGCCGATGTTTGCCGCTGTAGAGGAAGAGATCCTCGAGATCGGGCTTCACCGCGTACGGTTCGGTGCGAACCGTCGAAAACCCCGCTGTGTGGAGCGCATCGGTGATTCGGCCGATGGAATACGCTTGTCCCGCCGTCCGCTCGACGGTCTGCGGGAAATAGGCGCGAAGCCAGTAGCGCCGGATCTGCTCGGGCGTGGCCGTGAACAGCACGATCGGTCCGGCGCCCACCACCCGGCCCAGCTCCGCGATTGCGGCATCCAGATCCGCGAAATACCGGAGCGCGAGCGTGCACGATGCGCCCGCAAATGCTGCGGGGGGGAAGGGAAGGCGTGTCACGTCTGCGACTGCCCATTCCGGAGCGTCGGGTCTCGCCTCTCCCGTGCTGAACCCCGGCTCCTGCCCGGGCGGCGGCGACGCCTTCCGCGCGGCGGCGGCGATCATGCGCGGCGAGTTGTCGACGCCTACGACCCGCACGCCGGCCGACGCGAACGCCATCGTGTAGTTGCCGGTGCCGCACGCGACGTCGAGATACCGCCCGGACTCCTGCGGATTGAGATGCGCCAGCAGGCGGGCCACGATGTACGAGTCCGCCCGCCGCGTCGAGTCGTATGCGCCGCCAATCCGGTCGTAGGGGGCGGCCGGCATGCTACCTCGCTCCGAGGGCCAGAACCTCACCCGGTTCGGCCCGAATGCGGTTCGCCGTGTATGGCGCCATGGGTGAAGTGTGTGCGGGTGCCAGTTACCGGGCAACTCCAATCGGCGATTCTATACATTTGGGCGATGCCCCCGAGAACGCACGAGGATTCCAGCGACATCGGCATCGTCGGAACCGGCCGCTTCGGGTCCTACTTTGCCACCCAGCTCGAACGCGCCGGACACCGGGTCCACCGCGCCGATATACGGGAAGAGCCCGCTTCACGCCAGGCATCGATGGTGCGCGCGTGCCGTTCGCCCCTGGTCATCTACGCGGTCCCCATCCGCGAGTTGGAGCACGCGATTACCGGGACGCGGGATCTGCTGGCACCGGACGCCACGGTCATGGATGTCTCGTCGGTCAAGATCGTGCCCTGCGCGCTGCTCGAGCGCCTGCTCCCGGGAATGGCCACCGTGGGCACGCACCCCTTGTTCGGCCCTCAGTCGGCGCCCGACACCTGCGCTGGCCAGCGTGCCGCGGTCTGTGCGATCGCCACCGGCACGGCCGCCAGCCAGGTCGCGGCGGCGCGGGCTGGGGACTTATTCGCGAGCCTGGGCGTCACGGTCGTCCGGTGCACGCCCGTGGAGCACGACACACAAGTCGCCCGCACTCAGTTCCTCACGCACTTTATCGGGCGTGGCGCCATCCGAGCGGGCATCGACCGCCTGCCACTGTCCACGAAGAGCCACGATGCGCTGATGGATATCGTCGATGTCGTCGGCAGTGACTCTATGGAGTTGTTCGAGGACATGGCGGCGTTCAACCCAATGGTCCGGCCGGTTCGCGTGGAGTTCCTCGCCGCCCTTCTCGACATCGATCGGCAGCTCGCCGTCGGCGAACGCGACTCCGCCGACGGGCAGGCCGGTCACTAATCGAAAGCAATACGAATAGTGCAGGAGGATGACATGAAGCGGACGAGGCGTTCACACGGGAAGACGACCGGCGCGAAAGCGGAGGAACAGGCCTCTCAGCGTAAGATTATCGTCTACATAGCGACGAGTGCGGATGGGTATATCGCTCGTCCCGACGGCGACGTAGACTGGCTGAATCGGCCGCTGCCGAAAGGCGGATATGGTATGGAGACCTTTGGGCGTTCTATCGACACGGTGCTTTGGGGACGAAAGACCTACGATTTCGCAGTCAAGATGGGCGGACTCGGCGCCTTTGGCAGGCTCAAACACTATGTGTTCTCCCGCCAACCGGTTTCAGATCCACTTCCAGAAGCCGTGTTTGTTTCGGAGCCTATTCCGGAATTCGTGGCCAAGCTTCGGGGGCGAGAGGGCAGAAACATCTGGATGATGGGCGGAGCATCGATCATTGCTTCATTTCTAGACTCGGGGGCGATTGACGAATTCTCGATCCATGTCATCCCTGTGATGATTGGCGAGGGGATTCCGCTGGTCGCTCCTCGCCACCGGAATATCCAGCTCGACTTGATCTCCACCCGTTCCTTCCCGGACGGTGTGGTGCACTTGAATTACACCGTTCGGCGTTAACGGGCAGATCGTAGCCCGACTGCGCGCTCAGACGTGGGGCCAACCGTTTGGGGCACCATGCTGTCCATAGTGAAGCTCTGGACGGAAAGCCCATGCGCATTCGGTGTCGTCAAATCGGTCGTGTCCTTTTGTGGTTCATCGTGAGTATCGCACCCAGTAGAGCACCCGGGCAGGACCGACCTCCGAGGGACTCAAGTCGTTTTTTCGTTATCGGGAAGCGTTTCGCGTATACGAGCGATCTTCCGGAGACACTGCTGGCCGGCCCGACGCAATCACCGAGGCATCAACCCGTCGCGCCTCCGGGAGTCATCGTCGATATCGGCGGCCAGCGGATTCATATGAATTGTACCGGTGCCGGATCACCCACCGTGTTGCTCGAAAGCGGTTTGGGCGACGTGTCGGTGATTTGGGCGCTCGTGCAACCAGGTGTGAGCGTGTTTACGCGGGTGTGCAGCTACGATCGCGGGGGATATGCATGGAGCGACCCGGGGGCGCGACCGCGCACTTTCGTTCAACTTTCGCTCGAGTTGCACACGGCACTTGATCGCTTGCATGTCGCCGGCCCGTACGTACTCGTCGGCCAGTCCTACGGAGGACTTCTCGTTCGCGGATTTGCTGCACGGTATCGACGCGAAATAGCCGGTATGGTTTTGGTGGACGCGGTGCACGAGGATCAGCGCGTTGTCTACGGAGGACAGCCGCACCGAATCAGGGATGGCGCCACGGGGCGGAAGGCTCCGCCGCCGCTGATCGCGCTGGACACGGCGCTCATCCGGGAGGCGCAGAGTGCGCCGGCGCATCCGATGACGACAGCGCTGGAGGCTCCGTTGAACCGAATGCCCGCCAGTGCGCAAGCCGCATGGCGTTGGGCGGAAGCGCAACCATTGATTGGTTTGGCACAGCAGGCCGAGACTGACTGGTCGCCAGAGGAACTGCAGCGCATGCACGACGGGCGACTTCACGATCGGGCATCGCTAGGGGATCTGCCATTGATCGTTCTGGCACGCACACGCGGCGGCTACGACGATGGCATGAGCATCTCAGCCGACAGCTTGGAAGAGGAGCGGCACAATTTTGCGGCTGACCTCGCGCGGCTGTCGCGCCGTGGCCGGTTGGTCTTCGCCGACCACTCCGGACACAATATTCATCTGGAGGCGCCGGATCTGGTCATTGCCTCGATTCGAGAAGTCGTCGCCGGAGCGAGAACGGCGCGATGACCGGGCACCATAGGCCGAACTGTCATGAGAAGGTAATGAACAGATTGGCGAACGCTTGGAGTGCCTATCACCGCGCCATTGCGATCGCACACCGCGCGGGCCGGTGGAGCTGAAACGACATCATTGCAGTTACCGAATTATGGGCCAGCGTTGACACTGACATTGGCCGCCAATACATTCGGGTCGTGCTCGCCATCCAGCGCCATCACCATCATGTGCATCACCACGGCCCTTCGGGTCGCGGCGCGACGCGCGTGCATCGGATGATCAGCTAGCACACTTCACACTCCGACCGTACCGCAACCGCCCCGGCCCGTCTATTCGACGGGCCGTTTTTGTTTTGCGCCCATACCCCGGCACCCACCACACCACCATGCTCCGCGTCGCTCTACCCAATAAAGGCCGTCTCGCCGAAGCCACCCGCGACCTGTTTGCCGATGCCGGCCTCGAGGTCCGCGGCCGCGGCGAACGCGCTCTCACGGCATCGCTCGGCGGTGAGTTCGAAGCGCTCTTCGTTCGCGCGCAGGATGTCACCGAGTTCGTCGCCGACGGCGTCGCCGATGCCGGTGTCACCGGGTGGGACCTGGTCGCCGAGTCGGACCGGCCGGTCGATCCACTGCTCGACCTCGAGTTCGGTTACTGCCGGCTCGTCGTCGCGGCACGAGAGGACAGCGGGATCCACGCCGTCGCCGATCTGAGGCCCGGTCCGGAAGCGCCGCACCGTGTCGCCACGAGCTTCCCCCGCATCACGCGCCGCTTCTTCTCCGACGCAGGCCGCGCTGTCGATGTCGTCCCGGTCTCGGGGGCCGCCGAGGTCGCGCCACACCTGGGGATCGCCGACATCGTCGTCGACCTGACGTCCACCGGCTCGACCCTCAAGGTCAACGGCCTCCGCGAAGTCGCCACGATCCTCGACTCCTCGGCGCGCCTGATCACCGCCACGGGCCGCGACGCCGGCAACCTTGGCGTCGCCGCGCCGCTGGATGAACTCGTCGCGGCCCTCGCCTCCGTCCTCCGCGCACGGGGACAGCGATACCTCATGGCCAATGTCCCGCGCAACGCGCTCGATCGGGTCAAACAGATCCTTCCCGGACTGAATGGCCCCACCGTCACCGACATCCTCAACGGCGGCGACCTCGTGGCCGTCCACGCGGTCGTACCCGCTGCTTCGGTCTATCGCACCATCGCCGCACTCAAGGCCCTGCAGGCCACCGGTGTTCTCGTGACGAGGATCGAGAGGTTGATGCCATGACGGCATCCCTCACACCCGCCGTGCCGCAGACCCGGCAGGCCTTCCGCATCACCGGCACGATCGGGGGCCTCTCCGCGGCGGACCAGCGCCTGCTCTTCGATCGCGCGCAGACGCTCGACGATCATATCCGCGCGCGTACATCGGAGATCATCCGGCGGGTACGGCAGGACGGCGACCGCGCACTCCGCGAGCTGGCGTACTCGCTCGACGGCGTCGCCCTCGATCAGCTCGAAGTGCCGTGCACCGCATGGCGTGATGCTGCCGCGATCGTTGCACCGGAGGTACGGTCCGCGCTCGAACGCGCGGCGCGCAATATCCGCTGCGCCCACGAGGCCTGGCTGCCGTCCGCCACCGAGGTAGAAGTCGAACCAGGGGTGATCGTCGGCCGCCGGCCCGACCCACTCGTTCGGGCGGGCATCTACGCCCCTGGCGGCCGGGCGCTCTATCCGAGCAGCGTTCTCATGGGAGCGATCCCCGCGCGCGTGGCGGGCGTCGGTGAGGTGATCCTGTGCTCGCCGCCAGGACCATCCGGCATCCCGGCGCCGATCATGCTTGCCGCGGCCGAGATCGCGGGAGTGGACCGCGTCTTTTCCGTGGGCGGTGCGGGAGCGATCGCCGCCATGGCCTACGGCACGCAGACCATCCCGCGGGTTGATCGGATCGCCGGTCCCGGCAACGCCTACGTGGCCGCCGCGAAACTGCAGGTGGCATCCGATACCGGCATCGATGCGCCAGCCGGCCCCAGCGAACTCCTGGTCATCGCCGACCACAGCGCCGCCGCCGAAACGATCGCGCGCGAGGTCCTCGCCCAGGCGGAACACGACCCGGATGCGGCCGTGGTCGTGATCGCGACGAGCCAGGAGATCGCCAGCGCTGTCGCTCGGGCCGTCCGCAGTCTCACCCCGTTCGAGAAGCGCGCCGATATCATCGCCGCGTCGCTGGCGGCCCGTGGCGCGCTCCTCGTCGCCCCGGATGTCGCCACCGCGATCCGTTTCAGTAACGACTGGGCGCCCGAACACCTCCTGCTCGCCGTCGGCGACCCGGACGCGGTACTGCGCGATGTCGTGAGCGCCGGTACGGTCTGCCTGGGAACGACGACGTCCGTGGTCTTTGGCGACTACATCACGGGCGCCAATCACATCCTGCCGACCGGCGGCGCCGCTCGCCGCTACTCCGGCCTCTCCACCCTGGATTTCGTTCGCTGGACGACGTACCAGCGGGTCTCCGAAGCCGCCGCACTGTCGCTGGCCGGCGATGTCGCGATCCTTGCGACGGCGGAACGTCTCCCGGCGCACGCAGCCGCTGCACGGCGGCCGGTCTCACCATGATGGCCCCTCCGCTCACGCGGGATGCGTACCGAGATGTCGGGCGCTATGTCGTCGACCAGTCTGTCATAGCGATCGACCTCCGTGACAACACGAATCTCTGGGGCGTCCCTCCGGCCGCTGGCCGAGCGATCGCCGCATCCGCGGCGGCGGTGAGCCGCTATCCCCGCATCTACGCGTCGGCGCTCAAGGATGCGCTGGCGGCTTATGCCGGTGTGACACCGGACATGATCGTCACCGGCTGCGGATCCGACGACGTGATCGACTCGGCGCTCCGGGCCGTCGCGGACCCGGGTCAGCGCATGGCTCACCTCGATCCGACCTTCCCGACGGCTCTCACGTTCGCGCAGATGAACGGCCTGATCCCGGCCGGGGTGCCGCTGACAGGAAGTTGGGATGCGGACGCCGACGCACTGATCGCCACCGGCGCCCGGGTGATCTATCTCTGCTCTCCCAACAACCCGACGGGCACGATGGTTTCCCGGGAATCCCTGGAGCGGCTTGCCATGCACGCGCCAGGAGTCGTGATCGTCGACGAGGCCTACGCGGAATACGCGCGCACGAGTGCGGCCGATCTCACGGGACCGGGGAGCCGAGTGCTGGTGCTTCGCACGCTGTCGAAGGCTTTCGGACTCGCGGGTCTCCGGATCGGCTACGCCATCGGCGCGCCGGATCTCATCGCAGGGATCGAGAAATCGAGAGGACCGTACAAAGTCAGTGTCGTGGCCGAGCATGCCGCGATCGCAGCTTTGACCACCGATGCGCCGTGGGTGCGCGCGCGGATCGCTGAGACGATCGCGAACCGCGGCCAGCTCGCGGGACGCCTGGCCGCGCTCGGCCTGCGCGCGCTCCCCTCGGGTGCCAATTTCCTCTTCGTCCCGACGCCACAGGCGGCGCCGATCGAACGATGCCTCTGGGAATGCGGCGTCGGTGTCCGGCTCTACACGGGGCTGCGCGGGATCGGCGATGCCATCCGCATGACCGTCGGACCCTGGTATCTCATGGCGTCACTGATCCAGGCATTGGAGCGCGCCACCGGACGATCGGCTGCGGTGGACGGACCGGCCGTATGATCCGCGCGACGATTCTCGACTACGGCGCCGGCAACCTCCACTCGCTCGCCAAGGCGCTGGCCATGCCGGACGTCTCGGTACACATCACGACGGATCCATTGTCGGCGATCGATACCGAAGTCCTCATCCTCCCCGGCGTCGGGGCGTTCACCGGCGCGGCCGGCTGCCTCGCGCCTGCCCGCACCGCAATCCGCCGCGCACTCACCGATGGCCTCCCATGTCTCGCCATCTGCCTGGGCATGCAGCTCCTGTTCGATGCGAGTGAAGAGGGGCCGGGCGCAGGTCTGGGGTTCTTGGCGGGCCGCGTCCGCCGGTTGAAAGCGGCGCTCGTCCCGCATATGGGCTGGAACACACTGGAAGAGCCGGCCGATCCACTCGTCACGGGCGGCGCGCTCGAGACGGCCTATTACGCACACAGCTATGTGTGCCCGCCCGCAGATCCAGGTGTGACGACAGCGTGGACGATGGTGGACGGCGACCGTTTTCCAGCCATCGTCCGTCGCGAGCGCACAGTCGGTGTCCAGTTCCACCCCGAGAAGAGCTCGGCGCCCGGTGTGTCCTTCATTCACCGGTTCCTCGCGGACGTCGCGGGACCACGGACGGAGGTGTCATGATCGCGATCCCCGCGGTCGATCTCCGCGACGGCGCGTGCGTGCAGCTCGTCGGCGGGTCGTACGCCGATGAGCGGATCCGGCTGCCCGATCCTGCCAGTGTGGCCCAGCGCTGGGCGGAGCTGGGCTTCGCGCATCTCCACGTCGTCGATCTCGACGCGGCCACCGGATGTGGGTCGAATGCACCGATTGTCCGCCGCATCCTCCGGCGCGGCGCCGGTCCCGAGGTGCAGATCGGCGGTGGGATCACGAGCGAAGGGTGCATCCGTGCGCTCGTGCGCGACGGCGCCGCCCGGATCATCGTCGGAACCCGGGCGATCGAAGATCCGGCATGGATCGCCGAGATGGCCGCCCGATTCCCGAACCGGCTGATCGTCGCCGCCGATGCGCGCGGCGAGCAGGTCGTCACCCGCGGCTGGAACAGGGTGCTACCCGCACATGTTCTCGAGTCAATCGAGGCGCTCCATGGGCTGCCGCTCGCGGGGATCCTCGTCACTGCCGTACATCGGGAAGGCCGGCTGCAGGGTCCCGACCTGCCGCTGATGGCATCAGTCGTCAATCGCGCCCCGGCACCCGTGTACGCCGCGGGCGGCATCGCCTCGCTTGCGGATCTCCGGGCGCTGGCCGCGATCGGTGTCACCGCGACAGTGATCGGGATGGCCCTCTACACTGGCGCGCTGGATCCGCGCGCCGTCGTCACGGAGTTCTCACAATGACTGGACGAAATGGAGCCGAAGTGAACCCTACGGGAGCGCGCGGGCATGTGGTCGAGCGCGTCACGCGAGAGACGGATATCCGCGTCGAGATCGCTCGCGGCGCCGGCCGCGCGACCGCCGACACGACGCAGCCGTTTCTCGATCACATGCTAGTGACGCTCGCCCGGTATTCGGCCCTGGATCTCACAGTCCAAGCGCGCGGCGATCTCAAGCACCATCTCATCGAGGATGTCGCGATTGTCGTCGGCACCGCGGTCGCCGGGCTCGCGACGCCCACAGCCGCCCGTTACGGAGATCGCACGATCCCCATGGATGATGCGCTCGTCCAGGCAGTTCTCGATGTGGGGGGACGTCCGTTCTATCAGGGGCCATTGCCGAGCCGGTTGTACGATCACTGGATGCGATCGTTCGCCGACCACGCGCGCGCGACGCTGCATCTGAGAGTGCTCCGGGGCCAGGATCGTCACCACATCGTCGAAGCCGCGTTCAAGGCCCTCGGCCTCGCCATCCGTGATGCGCTCGTTGACGGCGGGGAGGTGTTCAGCACCAAAGGGCGTGTCGAGGTTGCACGCGTGCCGGGGCTCCCCACATGACGCGGACCCGTCGCGTGATCGTGTGTCTCGATGCCGACGACGACCGTGTGGTCAAAGGCGTGCAATTTCGTGCCCTGCGTCCGATCGGCGACCCGGCGGAGATGGCGGCCCGCTACGAACGCGCCGGCGCCGACGAGATCGTGCTGCTCGACATCTCGGCCAGCGCGGAGGGACGGGAGACACGGTGGGACACGGTGCGCCGGACGGCGGAGCAACTGTTCATCCCTCTCACCTTTGGAGGCGGAGTGCGGTCGGTGGACGATGTTGGCCGTGCGCTTCGGGCTGGCGCGGACAAAGTCGCGGTCAACACCGCCGCGGTCACCCGCCCGGCCGTGATCAGCGAAGCGGCGGCCTGGTTCGGCGCCCAGTGCATCGTTGCGAGCATCGATGCGAGGCGGGACGAGAGCGCACCGTCCGGGTGGCGCGTGGTTATCCATGGCGGCCGCACCGAGACGCCGCTCGATGTCGCCGAGTGGGCGCGCGAGTGCGTAGACAGTGGGGCGGGGGAGATTCTGCTTACGAGCATCGACTGCGACGGCGGGCGCTCGGGATATGATCTGGCGCTTACGCGCACCGTCGCTTCGCTGGTGACCGTGCCGGTGGTCGCCTCCGGCGGTGCGGGCTCGGCGGACCACGTCTGCGCGGTTCTGTGCGACGGCGGTGCCGACGCGGCGCTCGTGGCGGGGATCGTGCACGACGGTGTGGTGACGGTCGGGTCGATCAAGGCAGCAATGGCCGCCCGAGGACTACCCGTCCGGGGAGAGATTATCAGAGGCGCTGCGTGATGCCGGGCGCTGGCGTGCTCGATCTCGATAAGCTGGACTTCGAGAAGGGCGATGGCCGCCTGACCGTCGTCACGCAGGACGCCGATACGGGCGCCGTCCTCATGGTGGCGCACGCGGACCGTGACGCGCTCGAACGCACGATCGCGACTGGCGAGATGTACTACACATCCCGGACTCGCGGGCTCTGGCACAAGGGCGCCACGAGTGGCAATCGTCAGAGCGTGGTGTCGCTGGCCGCGGACTGCGACGGCGATGCGGTCCTCGCCCGCGTGCGTCCCATGGGCCCGGCCTGCCACTCCGGCCAGACGTCCTGCTTCGGCGAGCCGGCGCTGGCGCCGGACGCGCTCGCCGTGCTCGACCGCATGATCGCCGGCCGGGCTGCTGATCCATCGGCAGCGGCGGGTGGTTACACCCGGACGCTGCTTCGGGATCGCAATCTGAGACTCAAGAAGATTGGTGAAGAGGCTGCCGAGTTTGTGGTGGCGTGCACGGGGACGGATGCGGATCGCGTCGTGGCCGAAGCCAGCGATCTCGTCTATCACGCATTGGTTGCCATGCATGGGGCAGGCGTCGCGTGGCCAGCCGTCGTCGGTGAGCTGGCCGCGCGCGGGTCTCGTGGCAAGCCGGCCGAATAAGCCCGGCTGACGTCGCGATTCGCCGCTTGCGCGCGTCGTGGACGGCGGATAGCTTCGGCAGTACAACCGATTTCCACCGTATCCGTGGTCCTTGCCGCGTATTGCAGCCACGTTAAACAAATGCTAAAAAGCGTTCGCCCGCGGCCGCTGTCCGTGGGCGTTCGTGTTACACACCATGCCTCTTACCGTTCGCCCCACCTCCCGCTCACGGACCGCCGCGCCACGCCACTGGTGCGGCACCGCCGCGCGTTGCAGCGAGTGCTGCCGCGAGTGTTGTTGCAGCTGTTGCGGCTGTTGTTGGAGCCACGGATGTGCCGCCCCGCATGGGCGCGGTCGCCAGGCCAGGGTGCGAGCCGATCCTCACGATCGCCGCCGGTAGCGAGCAGCAAGCTCGTACCCCGAACCCCGACGCCTGGCCCGCTCCTCACTCCGAGTAGCGGGCCCTTTCGTTTTCACGCCTCTCCTCCGCTCAGATGCCTGTGTCCTCCACGTCGTCACCCAACCTCGTACCGCCGCTGCCGTCTCCACCCAAGGAGACTGCTGCCCAGCACATCGAACGCGTCAAGCGCGAGCGCCCATCCTGGTCGATACTCGATGACATCCGGCGCTACGCTCGCGAAGGCTTCGACAGTATCCCTGCGGACGATCTTGCGGTCCGGCTCCGCGCGTGGGGGCTCTATACGCAGGGCGACGGCGCGGGCGTGCGTGGCGACGCGATCCGGTACTTCATGATGCGCGTCCGCACGCCGAACGGCGTGCTGACATCGGCGATGTGCCGGACCATAGCGGATCTCGCGGATCGGTATGCCCGTGGCACGCTCGACATCACCAACCGGCAGAACTTTCAGTTGCACTGGCTCCGCATCGAAGACGTCCCTGCGGTGTGGGATGCTCTCGCAGAGGTCGGGTGGACGAGCCAGGGCGCCTGCGGCGACAACACTCGCACGGTCACCGGCTGCCCGCTCGCCGGCGTGGACGCCGGCGAGGTGGCCGACGCGTCGCCCCTCGCGGTCGCGATCGATCGCCACCTGAACGGTCACCCGGACTTCGCGAACCTGCCGCGGAAGTTCAAGATCTCCGTCACTGGGTGCCGGCACTGGTGCACGTATCCCGAGATCAACGATATCGGCCTGACCGCGATCCGCCGCGGCGAGGAGATCGGATTTTCCCTGCGCGTCGGAGGTGGCCTCTCCACGCGCCCCCACATGGCGGTCCGCCTCGATGCTTTCGCCCGCTGGGATCAGGCGATCGCGGTCACCGAGGCGGTGGCCGGGATCTTCCGCGACTCGGACGTGCTCCGCGTGCACCGTGCCAAGGCGCGCATGAAGTATCTCTTCCTCACGCAGGGCTGGACGGCCGATCGTTTTCTCGCGGAGGTCAACGACCGCCTCGGTTTCACGCTCGATCCTGGCGTCCCAGAAGACGCGCCAATCGAGCAGTTCCGCGACCACGTCGGTGTCCACCCTCAGCGGCAGGCGGGGCTCTCCTACGCCGGATTCTCGGTGGCCGCGGGCCGGATCCGCCCGGCGCTTCTTCGGCGGATCGCTGACTGGGCGGAGGAGTTCGGCGACGGCACGCTCCGCACCACGGCTGCGCAGAACCTGGTGGTGCTCAATGTGCCCGATGCACACATGGGTGGCCTCGAGCACGCCGTAACGTCGTCAGGCATCGCTCCTGTCGCCTCACCGTTCCAGCGCGGCATCGTCGCCTGCACGGGATCGGAGTTCTGCAAGCTCGCGCTGGTCGAAACGAAGGCATTCAGCCTGAACCTCATCCCCGATCTCGAACGCCGGCTCCCGAACTTCAGCCAGCATCTTCGGATACACGTCACCGGTTGCCCCAACGCGTGCGGCCAGCACTGGATCGCGGATGTCGGGCTGCAAGGCGTGCAAGTCGACGACGGCGGCCGACAGGTCGATGGCTTCGATCTCTTCGTCGGTGGCGGCTTGGGCCGGGGCGCGGACTTCGCGCATCGGGCCGGCGTGCGGCTCCCGGCGACACGAGTCGCTGGTGCGCTCGAGACGCTGCTACGCGCCTACCTCGCTACCCGTGAAGAAGGCGAGGTATTCCGCGCGTGGACCGCCCGAGTGACGGATACGTACCTCAAGGAGCTGCTTGCCGACGCGTAAGGCGGCGAGAGGGGCCGTTCGCGAACGGCCCCTGCTGCGTTGGCCGCTGGCCCGAGCGGTACGACAACGACGTATCGCTAACACCTGTCAGGTGGGTTGAGCGGCCATCAGTTCAAATATCGCGCGACGCAGATCTCCGGGCAGTCGAACCGCCGCGCGCACCCGTTGCAATCACGGGCGACTTTCTCCGGATACCGGGATTTCTCGACGACAGCGTAGCCCAGTGTCTCAAAAAACCGCGGCGTCATCGTGAGCGCCACGAGATGATTCACACCCCGGCACCCGGCCAGCTCCTCGACCCGGCGTACCAGCTCACGACCGATGCCTGTGCCATGGGCTCGCGCGACGACCGCGACCGAGCCGACTTCTGCAACGGACGGCGAGTACTCCCGGATCGCCGCGCATCCCAGAAGCCGGCCGGTGTGGTCGGCCGCCACGATGAAGTCGTCGAGCGCCATCGCCACCGCATCGGGTGACTTGGGCAGCATCACGCCGCGCGCCGCATATTCGTTGATGAGCGCGACGATGGCTGGCACGTCCATCGCCCGCGCTGGACGATAGGTCACTGCGAGCCGGGCCGCAGGAGCCCGCGTGACGGTCTGGCGGCTGTGCCGCGCGAGTGTGGCGGTCATACGAGTACCGAGTAGAGGATGCCGATGCCGCGCTCGAGATCCGGGCGCGTGATCGTGAGTGGAGGCAGTAGCCGGAGCGTGTGGTCGCCTGCCGAGAGTATGAGCAGGCCCGTCTCGCGTGCCGCATCGATGATCGGTGCGGCCCGCATGGCGATGTCGATGCCCCAGATGAGCCCAACGCCGCGTATGCCGCGTACGTGAGGCGAGGCTTCCGCGAGGCGGTTCAGCGTCGCGCTCAGCCACTCGCCATGCTCCCGGACGGATTGGAGTAGCGCCGGTTCCGCGATCCGCTCGACGACGTACCGCGCGACGGCTGACACGAATGGGCCACCGCCGAAAGTCGAGCCGTGATCGCCCGCTTCGATCGAGGCGGCGATCTCGCCGTTGAGCAACACGGCCCCCATCGGCAGCCCGCCCGCGAGGGGTTTGGCCAATGCCAGCAGATCGGGCTCGATCCCGGCGCGCTCGTACGCGAACAGCCACCCGGTCCGTCCCAGCCCGCACTGCACTTCGTCCAGCATGAGCGCGATCCGCCGCTCGGCTGTCAGGCTCCGCAACTCGCGCAGCCACCCCGGGTCGAATACACGGACGCCGCCCTCGCCCTGCACGGGCTCCACGACCAGAGCCGCCGTCGTCTCCGGCACGAGTGTGTCCGCGAGGCGTCCGAGGTCACGCTCGGCGATCGTCACGCCTCCCGCGAGCGGCCGGAACGGCGCCCGGTAGCGTGGGCGGTCGGTTGCGGCGAGGCTCGCGAACAGCCGTCCGTGAAACGACCCGCGCAGGGCCACGATCTCGTGCTTCACCGGACCACCCACGGCGCGGGCCCACCGCCGCGCGAACTTGAACGCGCCCTCGTTCGCCTCCGCACCGGAGTTGCAGAAGAAGACCTTGTCCGCGAACGAATGCATCACCAGCCACTGGGCCAGTTCTTCGGCGGGTTCGGTGCGGAACAGGTTGGAGACGTGGATGAGCCCCGACGCCGCGTCCTGCAACACCGATTGAAGCCCTGGGTCGCCGTAGCCGAGTGCATTGACGGCGATGCCGCTGGTGAAATCCAGATACCGGCGCCCATCGCTCGCGATCAACTCCGCGCCGTGGCCGTCCACGACAGTGAGCGGTGCCCGGGCGTAGGTCCCGAGGATCGCCGAGGGCGTTTCGGTGGGTGGTAGCGATGGGGCGACGCCGGCGTCCGGCATCACGGGCAGCGCGAGCCCGCTCATGACAGCCCTCCATCGGCGACGATCGACGTACCGGTGCTGTCGCCGGCGATCATGGCGACATCGCCGATGCGTGCCCGGGGGACGCCGCGGGCGACCGCGCCGACCGCCGCGCGGACCTTCACCAGCATCCCGTCCTTGATGTCGCCCGCGGCGATCGCCGCTTCGGCCGCGCTCTCGCTCAATTCGGTGACGTTGTGTCCGTGTGCTCTCACGTGCGCGACGTCGGCGACGAGCAGCAACTCTCGCGCACCGAGTGCCGTGGCGATGGCGGCTGCCGCATCGTCGGCGTTGATGTTGAGCGCGGCGGTCGCCGGCACGGGGTGTCCGGGCACCCGGGCAGCACGCGCCAATGGCGAGATCACGGGGACGTAGCCGCTTGCGAGCAGCAGCTCGAGGAGCGGGGTGTGCACCGCGACGACGGACCCGGTGGCGCCGAGGGCACTGTCACCCGAGGGCTCGGCGACGAGGATGGAGGCATCCTCACCGGAGAGGCCGATCGCGGTGATCCCGGCGCCGATCAGTGCCGCGGTGAGCCGCTTGTTGGCGAGCCCGGAGCACGCCATCCGGATCCGGTCGATGTCGCCGGGCGACGTCACGCGGAGCCCATTCACAAACTCCGGCTTGACCCCGAACGTGCGTTGGAGAGCGGAGACCTCGTCCGCGGCTCCGTGCACGATCACGACCCGTTGGCCGGCCTGTGCGAGGCGAAGCGCCAGCGCCGCGGGGAGACGCGGATCGGTGAGCACGCGACCGCCGATTTTCACGACGAGTGGCGGCGCGGTCACATTGTCCACTCCGGAGTCTGCGGCCATCAGTGCCGATGCCATCGCGCTCACGCGGGCAGCCCCATTGTCTCCTCGAATCCCAGCAGGAGGTTGGCGTTTTGAAGGGCTTGTCCAGCGGCGCCCTTGAGCAGGTTGTCGATCGCGACGGTCGCGATCAGCGTCGGCCGGCGCACGCCTGCCGCGGCCGCGACCGAGATGCGGGCCGAGTTGCGGTGCACGACATCACGCAGCGATGGCGGTTCCGCGCTGATCTCGACGAACGGCTCCTCCGCGTAGTGCGCCTTCCAGAACCCCAGCGGATCAGTGAGCGGCTCGGCGAGCGGGATGGTCACCGTCGCGAGGATCCCGCGGGCGACCGGCAGCAGATGGGGCACGAACACGAGATCCGCGTCCGTCCCGAACCGCTCGAACACGGCGCGCATCTCGTTCAGGTGCCGGTGGTCGTTTCCCGCGGCGTAGGCGCGGCAGTTTTCGGTCACCTCCGCGAACAGCAGTTCCCGGCGGGGAGAATTCCCCGCGCCTGTGACCCCGCTCGCGGCACACACGGACACCGTTCCCCCTGGCGCGACGAGACCGGTAGCCAGCACCGGGAGGACCGCGAGCAGCACCGCCGTGGCATAACATCCCGGATTTGCAACGACCCCGGCGACCCGCACGGCCTCGCGATCCAGCTCCGGAAGCCCATAGATCCCGGCGACCGGAGCGGTGCCGGTGGTCCCGGTCGTGGTCCGATGTGCGGCCCCGTTGCCGGGGCGGAGATCCGCGGACAGGTCAATGACCCGGGCGCCCACCGCATGGGCCTGGCTGACCCAGCCGGCCGAAGTTCCATGCGGGAGCGCACTGAATACCAAGGCTGCGTCCTCGAGCGGGGCCTCGGCCGTCCCGACGAACCGCATCGCGTCATCCCGTCCTGGCACTGGCGCCCCATGCTGCTCGTTGGCAGTCGCCCACACCAAACCGAGCCGTGGGTGGCGGCCGATCAGTGCGCACAACTCCCTCCCGGCGTACCCACTCGCCCCCAGTACGCCAACGGGCAACCGGCTGCCGAATGTCCTCATATTTATGCAATAATAATGCACATCTATGCGGACGACTAGTGGGGTCGTCAGGTACGGCCAGGGGCCCCTTTCCTATAGAAGGGGCGTCCAGAAGGGGCGTCCCGCGGCGTGTATCTCTGGACGGGCGAACCTCCGAATTGCCCTTCGGCGAGCCGGATGAGAGGCCCTCGCCGGGCGCCAGGACTGCCCGGGTCCCGCGACCTCTGGCACGGCCGGTCGTCTGCCCCTAGGAAACTCGTAACTGTTTGATCCGCCTTCGCCTCCGGGGCTTCTCCTCAAGCATGAATCCATCGTCGGCCGGCAGCATGCGTGATGGGCGCAACGTACTCGCGGCCGTGCGCCTCGAGAGGCGGGTGGCCGCGATAGTGGTGCTTGCCATCGTCGTGGTGGTTGGGTCGCTCGATGTCGCCCACGCGCATAACCGTACGCGTGTCGCGCAGAGCCTTACGATGGTCCGTCTGGCGCACCGGCTCATGTCGCGCATCAAGGACGAGCAAGTCGTGGTCGGCAGCCCTGGCCTGATGGATGATGCGATGCGGAGGGCTGGTGACGCCGCGACGCGCGCCGAGCTGTCCGCGGCGGTCGATTCGCTGGTCACGCAGAGCGTCGACGACTCGACGCAACATGCACGGGCCCGTGATATCCAGGTCGCGGTCGCGATCTGGATGAGCCACGTGGTCGCCCCGGTTGTCTCGGGCAGACAGTTGATCGTCGGGACACCCCTCGCGGCGGCGGCGCGGGAGAGTCAGGCTGATGCCGAGCTGGAGGCGATTCGTGGAGCCGTGCAGCAGTTGCGTGACGCGCAGGATCTCCTCTTCGCTGAACGATCCGCGGCGGAGCGGTGGTCGGACAACTCGGCGACCATCGCGCTCGCGTTTGGATTAACGGTGCTCGCCTTCATCGTCTGGCTCTTCGGCCGGCGGATCATGAGCCAGACGACCAATCTCGTGAGCCAGCAGGAGCATCTCGAGCTTCAGGCCACCGAGCTTGAAGAGCAGGCGGCGGCGGTCGAGCGGCAAGCACAGGAATCGCAGGCACTCGCGCAGCAGCTCACGGCGGCCAACGAGATGCTGGGCGACCTCGTGACGCGGGCGGAGCGGGCGCAGGGTGACCTGACAGTCGAGCGGCGTTTTTTGCGACAGATCATCGACGTCAATCCGCACTTCATCTTCGCCAAGGACCGGTCGGGGCGTCTCACTCTGGTCAACCAGGCAGTGGCGAAACTGTATGGGACGTCGATCGAGAACCTGATCGGACAGTTCCCTCCTGATTTCAATTCCGGCTCGTCCGAAGTGGCGGCCTTTCGGCGGGCGGACCTTCAGGTCATGGACACGTTGCGGCCGTTGTACATCGCCGAAGAGCAGATCACCGACTTCCGTGGCGTGGTGCACACCGTTCAAACCGTGAAGTGCCCGATCGTCGGCGCCGATGGCCGCGCCGAACAGGTGCTTGGTGTCGCCACCGACATCACGGAGCGCAAGCGGCTGGAGACGGAGCTTGTTCACGCGCACAAGCTGGAAGCGGTCGGTCGTCTGGCCGGCGGAGTCGCCCACGACTTCAACAACATGCTGACCGCGATCAAGTCGTACAGCGAGTTGCTGCGTGATGCGCTGGAGCCGGGTGACGAGCGGCGGAGCGATGCGGAGGAGATCACCAAGGCGGCGGATCGCGCTGCCGTGCTGACTCGCCAGTTGCTGGCGTTCGGGCGGCGGCAGATCCTCGAGCCGCGGGTCCTCGATGTGAACCGTACGGTGGTCGAGGTCCAGCAGATGTTGCGGCGGCTGCTCGTCGGCGATGTGGTGTTCGTCACGGATCTTTCACCTGGTCTGTGGCCCGTCATGGCCGATGCTGGCCAGTTGGAGCAGGTGCTGATCAATCTCGTGGTCAACTCGCGCGACGCGATGCCGGAGGGTGGCACGCTGACGATCCGCACGGAGAACGCCGAGGTGCGCGAGCGGCGGGCGGGTGGCGGGCCCGATGCGATGCCGCCGGGGTGTTACGTCCGCCTCTCGGTGAGCGACACGGGCATGGGCATCGATGCGGAGACTCGCGGCCGGATCTTCGAGCCGTTCTTCACGACCAAGGAGAGTGGGAAGGGCACTGGTCTGGGATTGGCCACCGTTTACGGCATCGTGCGGCAGTCAGCCGGATACGTGGAAGTCGAGAGTACGATCGGCGAGGGGACGACCTTCTCGGTGTACCTGCCGAAGACCGCGGTGGCAGGTGAGGTGCGGCCGGCGCCCGCGGTGCTGGGAGTCCGGCGCACGGGCACTGAGACGATCCTCGTCGTGGACGACGATGTCGCGGTCCGGGGTGTCGTCCGGCGCATCCTCGAGAGTGGCGGGTATCGGGTGGTGGAGGCCGAGAGCGGTGCGGCCGCGATCGAGGCGGCGGAATCCGGTCCGGCGATCGGCGCCGTCGTGACCGATATGGTGATGCCGGAGATGGGTGGCCGGGAGCTGGCGCTGACGCTTCGTGGCTCGTTCCCGGATATCGCGGTCCTGCTGATGTCGGGTTACGCCAATGCGCCGATGCTACGCACCGAGATCGAGGACACGGGCTTCGCCTTCATCGAGAAGCCGTTCACGGCGAACGCGCTGCTGCAGGCCGTCGCCGAGCTGCTCACCGAGCCAGCGACGATCTGACGGCGGGGCATCGGCTGGGCGGGTGCGTGCTCAGCGCGCTAGCCAGACTGGTCAGTCGGAGTCTGACAGGAGCCGAGCGGGAGAGACCTTGAGGACCCGGGCGATGCGTTCGATGATGTCCAGGGTAGCGTTGGCCTTGCCGCGTTCGATGAGGCCCATGTAGGTGCGGTGGATCTTGACCGCGTGTGCGAGCGACTCCTGGGAGTAGCGGGACTCCGTCTTCCGGATGTGCACCACTGTCCGGCCAAAGCGCACGCGCAAGGACGCCATGTGGCAATGGTGCAGTCCAATTCACCAGTGTGCCACAGCATCAACAGGCCCAGCATATATAGTGCTATTTGCCGGGGGCTCGCATCCCGGACGGACCCCGGGAACGGGGGCGCTCGCGGGTTCACCTCGCCGGTCGCGGCGCCGCCTGGCTCGTCGACGTCGTCCGCGTGTGGTGAGAGAGGAACGCCGGTACCGCTGGCCGGTCCGCCCGCCTGGCGCGCAGTGGGCGGCCGGGTCAGGCGGTTCGCCACCAGCGCCACGAGTGCATCCGGCCCGACGGTGCGGACCAGCGCGCTCGGCCGGCACCCTGTCACGTCACGGGTGTCTCGGGCCAGTGCATCCGGGGTGCCATATCCCAGCCGGGCCGCGATATCCGCGACGCGGTCGGACCCGCCCCTCAGGTAGTGGTAGGCCCGGATCACTCGCGCGGCCCGCACGAACAGGAGCGCTGACGAGAGCCCTGCCCGTTGCAGGGCACGCGAGCACGTCCGTGGCGGCATGGCGGCCAGTCGTGCGAGCGCCGCGGACCCGCGCACGGTGTGAGGTGCCCGGAACAGGATCGTGATTGCCGCATCGAGGGGTCCTGGGAGCTTGGCGCGGGCAGGTGCGAGACGTTCGAGGAGGCTCGCGCTTACCGTATCTGCGCGGGCCCGGTCGACGATTGCGCGGAACGCAGCTGGCTGATCGTCGTAGCCGCGAAGCGCCACGTGTCGCACCCCAAACGCGGCCAGCGCGAGCGATCCGCGCATCCCTTCGACTGACACCGACACATACGCGATCACGGGTAGCGCCTGGTACTTCGCGAGCAGGGTGCCGAGCGCCGGGATGTTCGTGGGCCCCAGTGCTTGCGGATCCACGACGACGACATCGATCGGCCGCGTCCGGATGACGATCTCCAGATCGGCGACACTTGCGACATCGTGGATCGCGTGATCGGCACCGGCGAGCACGCGAAAGCGCGCGAGGTCGGAGGGATTGAGGTACGTCGCGAAGTCCACGCAGCGAGCGAGTCGGAGGAAGCGAGACAGAACGGATACGTGGCGATGCGCGACGGGTCGAGACGGAGTGCTCAAACGGTGGCATCATGGCCCGGGTGTGCGAGGCGAGTTGTGATCTCGAACGGTAAGGTGGCACCGCTCAGAGCAGGCCTTGCGTGGGCTTGCCGGCATTCACCGTTACCGAGGGTCTCTCATGACACAGCGTCACCTCCTCGCTCGCGCCGCTCGCAAATCCATCTTCGCCGCAACTGCCGCTGTTCTCGTCGCACTGGCTGCGGCGTGCTCGTCACCGACATCACCCACGGCGGACAACAACAGCTCCGCTGCTATTCGCAGCGGACCAACTCCCGTGGCACACAACGCCTGCGGCGTCTACGCAGGCAGTGATCAGTGCTAGTCTGAGGGTCCAATGTTGGCTGGGGCGTGAACGATGCGTCATCGCCCAGGCGGTGCCGTACCGCGGTCATCCGTGGTGCGGCGCTTCCGCCCGGCGGCGAACGCGACGCACAGCGCGCGTGATCCGTTGGACAGATCGTGACATCGTCACAGGAGTTATCGGCGGGAACCAATCGTGTACTGCGCGCTCTGACCTGAGCGCCGCTATCGCCTCGTCGGCGCGAATGGTGACTTCGTGGACTCGATTGAGTGCGGCCAGCTCGAGGGCCCGCTCAAAAGCCGTCGCGGCAGCGACTGGTCGTCCAAACCGGACCTCTCCGCGTCCCTCGTACAGCGCGAACTTCGCAGCCACTTCGGCCGGGAGTACTCCGGCACGCTCCGCTTGGTGTAGCGTTCGCCGATAGGATTCAAAGAGGTCCTCTCGGTGTTCGAGCACCGCGAGTTCGAGAAGGTTCGTGGCTGCAATGAGCCGTATTTCGCGACGATGCGCACCTGTGTATAACAACAAGAGTGGATCACGTGCGGCGTCGTACAATCCCATCTCCGCGAGGCTCTGAGCGAAGTCAGCGCACGCACGCTCCCGGCGATCTGGATCGCGATAGCCTCGCCAAGCGGCATAATAGTGCTCCGCCGCAACGTTGAAATCACCCTGGCGGCTCGCGACGACCCCTCGATCATGATGCGCAAGGGCTAGAATGTTGAGAAAGTCAGATGGGTCGCCGGAGCCAGCGTCCAGGTTATCACCCGTATACGTCGGCCGCACACGAGGGGTGCTGTTCTTTGCGGCTCTCGCGTCCCGGATAATCGCGTCGAGCGCGGCTGCCGCAGCAGGCAGGTTTCCGAGATGCATCAGCATTTTCGTCTGGGAGATGCGCATGAGTCGCTCTGCGTGTTCATCGCCCAGCATATCGGCGGCTCTACACCCCGCGTCATAGGCCGCTCTCGCCCCGTCGAGATCACCGACCATGCGGAGCGACCGCCCAAGCCGATCATACGTGTGCGGCACAAACGCTTGAAGAACAGACACGCCGTCCGCCTGTGGGGCCGCCGCAACCCGCAGCACCGTGCGATACACGTCGGCGGCGAGCGGCCACCGCGAATCAGCGTGCAGCGCGTGGGCGTAGGCCAGTAGCCGCTCCGGCAGATTATTGGCGATGACGGCACTCGCCGACTGGACGAGCTCACGGAGCGGTCCGGCGACGGAGTCATGATCGTCCACGGCACCGGTCGCGGCGTGTGCGGCTTCGATGACCTCCGCTGGCACGTCTGCCGTGAATCCGCTCTCCGGCACCAGTTGCAGCCTATGGCGAATCCCATACTCCGCGCTGGCGATTCGCCGGTCGGCCAATCGCAGCGTCACAAGTCCCGCGATCAGCGCACGCCACTCGCTCCCGCCCTCCTGTCCTTCGAGTGCCGCGAGGGCCCGGAAGAACGGCTCGTGCAACAGCTCCGCGCGGGCCGTTTCGTGTCCCCCGGTGAGCACCGCAACCTCGGTTTCGTCGGACGCAGGCATGAGTTCCAAGGTGCTGGCGATCCCGTGGACCCGAAAGGGTTCTGTCGCGTAGCAGCATGACGGGCGCTTGACGCGCTCGGTGAGCAGGCGTACGCTGGAGAGGACACCCTCGGTGCAGGGAAATCGTGATGTTTCAACGGAGTACGCACCGGTGACATTGGATACCATCGGCGTAACGGTGTTCCCCGGACGAAACGCGTGACGGCCCTGCCGGGCCTCCGTCCATGATCGCCGCCGCATGGGTGACGGACCCGCTCGCTCGCGAGCGACTCGCGGCCGCGATCACTGGGGAGCGCCGCCCGCGCCGGAGCAGACGTCCCGCCATTCTGTGGTGTGATTCCGGGCAAGACGTGATGGTCGCGGTCACCACCCGCGGGGCAAACGCTGTCATCATCGAACTCGCTGGCTTCGGCCCATCTGATCTCGCGTCCGCGACCGGCAGCGACATATCGCACATCGAGGAGGTGACGCGAGCGGTGCGCGGCCAGCACCCAGCCGTGCCGGTGCTCGTGTATGCGCCCCTCACCGCCGCGGCGTCGCGCGCCATTGTCACGCTGGCCCGCGCTGGCGTCGCCAACGTGATCATCGCCGGCCACGACGATCTCAATCACGCCGTCGGTCCGATCCTGGCCCGGGCGGCCTCGGCGTGTGCGGCGGAGGATGCGTACCGGATACTGTCCGCAGTCGCGTCGCCTGGAGTGGCAGCGATCCTGAACTACGGGCTGCGATACGGAGCACGTGCCCCGACAGTCGCTGATGCGGCGGCCGCCCTGCATGTGCACCGGAAAACTCTGGCCGCGTGGTGCCACGCGGGCGGCGCGCCCTCACCCCGTGTGCTCGTCACGTGGTGCCGTCTCATCATCGCTACGGAGCGACTCGCCGACGCACGCTGGCCCGCTGAGCGGGTCGCTCGCGTCCTCGGATTTGGGTCCGGGTCCGCGCTTGCCGGTTTGATCCGGCGCCACATAGGTCTTAGTCGCGCCGAACTCCGCGAGCGGGGCAGCAGCGTCGTCGTGGAGATGCTGGCTCGGAGGCTGGCCGATGGCCGTGAGCGGGTAACCTGAACGGGCCGCTTTAGACAATCACCTCGCACTCGCAAGCCTCCGTGCCGAGCGGAGTGAGTTGTGCCGGGCCTGTTTCGCGAGGTGCCTATGGCCGCGGCTTGCGTCTGCGCGAAGGCCTAGGTGTGAGCAGGACACAACGCTCACGGGGCGCATCCGGCACATCGAGCGGCTGCGTGATCCACGCTCCCATGTCCGGGCGGTCATCGATCGGGGCGAACGCCGTGGTCCGCCTGACCGCGCGCGCGAGATCGGCCCAGCCCCATTCCTGTCCGGGCACCAGGACGCGCATTTCAGGATCCAGCTTCGACAGGATGTCCAGCAGGTGGCCGACAGTCATGGGGTAGGTGGGGGGCAAGAGACGACGCCGCCGCCACGCCGTTTCCCCCCGGGCTCTGCTGATTATGTCGCACGGTGGCCCATGGAGGGAGGCACTATAAATAGTGCTTTCGCGAAATTCGGCCGCGCATGCTATGCCTCCGGAGCTATCCACGGCGTGACTATCCGCACCTCACTTTTGCACCCGATCACGGATCCTCTGACGGCCCGCTGACGGCTGGCACCCACTGTCTCACACATGCGGTTGGCCGGATAGCAGCGAGTGGGACGCTCGCGGCGTGCCCAAGCGACTGGCTCGGCGCTCTGGACGGCGCTGCCGAGTCTTGTGCTGGCGCGGGCGGCACGCGCGTGGGACGCGCTGGTGGCTGAATCGGCGCGGCGCGTGTCGGAGGACAAGGGAAAGCCTGCTGAGGAAGCCGACCGCACGCTGCTCAAGCGGCTTGCGGCCGGCGATGAAGAGGCGCTCGAGCGTCTCTTTCTTGCCCACGCCGGCGCACTGCACCGGGTAGCCTACCGGTACCTCCACTCATCGTGGGCCGCGCGCGCCGTCGTGCAGGACGTGTTCACCGCCGTGTGGTGGCGGCGTACTACGCTTGCTGTGCGCGGACCGATCGGCGCGTATCTCACGGTGGCCGTCCGGAACCGTGCGCGCACCGTCCTGCGCGAAGAGTTGCGCCGCCGAGAGCGTGACGCACGGTGGGTCGAGGACAGCGGGAAGCCGGAGAGCGAGAACAGCAAGCGTGCCGCCGCGGCCGAAGAGGCGGGAGGAACCCGAGGGCGGATGGCCCCCGGCGATCTCGCGGACGCACGAGCCGCCGTGCAGGCCGCGCTCGCCGCACTCCCCGATCGCCAGCGCACCGTCTTCCGGCTGCGCGTCGAAGAACAGATGTCCAACGCCGAAGTGCGGGCCGCGATTGGTGCGGTCTCGGTCAAGGCGGTCGAACGGATATTCTCCCGCGCGGTTCGCGCCTTGCGCGCGCGGCTCCTGCCGCCGGACGGCGGCCGAAGCCAACCCAGGCGCCGCGGCCGGTAAGGCGCGATGCCGACGCCTCCCGAGCGTGCTTCGATCCTCGCCGCGATTCGAGCGGGGGTTTTGGCCTTGCGGCGGCGTCTACATGTCGTGAGGTACACACTCCGCCCGGCGCGCCCCTGGCGTTTTCCGGTCACCACTCGCCGTACGCAGGCAGACTCGGCCGGCGATCCGGGCGTTTTGCTGGAAGGCTATCTGGTGAGCGAGCTGGGTGCTGTGGAGCGGGAGCTGTTCGAGTCCTGGGTCGCGATGGACAGCGACCGAGGGCTGACCATCGAGGCGCTTCGCCATTCGTATGACGAGCCGTATGACGAGCCGGATGCGGGGGAGTGGTGGGCCGAGTGCCGGAAGCGGATACGTATGCCCTGGAGCGGGCGGTTGGGTGACACGGTCGACCTCACGGTGACCGGCTCTGACCTTCGGATTGTCAGGCCGGTCATTGCGACTACCGGCCGGTGGCTGTCGCCCGGATGGTTCGGTCTCGCGGCGTCGATTCTGTGTGTTTCGCTGGGCGTTTGGGCTTTCCACTCCAGGAGAGACTCCGCGGCTAGCGCCATGCATCTCGCCGAACACTCGTACGCGACGGCCCGTGGCGAGCGTGCGGTGCTCACGCTCGGTGGCGCGACTGTGGTCCTGGGTCCGGAAAGTGTGCTTCGGATTTCGGGCAGCTACGGCGTCCGTGATCGCACGGTCTCGCTCACGGGGCACGCCTACTTCGATGTCGCTCATGATGCTGGCCATCCATTCCGGGTGTGGGCCGGTGGAGTTCTGGCTGAGGACATCGGCACACGGTTCGATATCCGTGCGTACGGGCGCGATTCGGTGATGCGGCTCGTGGTCGCGGACGGCGCGGTCGTGATGCACACCCGGCGTGTCCCGGCGGACGGATCGCACGACAGCGCAGTGCCGATCTCGTCGGTGGTCGTCACCCGCGGGATGATGGCGACGGCCGGTGTGGACGACGTCGTGCGGGTGCGGTCCGGGCTCGCCGCGGACCGCTATCTGTCCTGGAGTGATGGGCGGCTGGCGTTCGACGACACGCCGCTACCTGAGGTCGTGGCGGAGCTCAGCCGGTGGTACGACCTCGACATTCGGCTCGGCGATGCTCGGCTCGCATCGAGGACATTGACCGCGTCCTTCGACGACCCAGCCGCCGATGTGCTGGTGGCACTCGAAGGCGCACTCGGCATACGCGCAACCCGTGTGGGGCGTGTCGTGACGCTGTATCCGCCCTGAGATCCGTCCCGCGGGGATAGGCCGCGAGACCGTCTGCCCATCCGAAGTCTGTTTCTCACCGTGCAGCCATCCACGACCGTGGGGGGGAGCTATGGATCGTCCTCGAGTCCGCCGAAGCACATCCGGTAACGTATGGCGAGTGCTGGTTTCGCTTGCCGCCATGATGGTCGCCGTAAGCAGTGGTGCCGAGAATGCGGCGCCAGTGCCCGATCAAGTTCCGGCGTTCTACGCGGCGCCGGTGGATGCTGGCGGCAAGCTCCAGCGCCTCGACACGGCGCGAACCGCGATCCTCAGCCGGCGCATCACGATCGCTGTGCGTGATGCGACGATCCCGGAAGCACTGGCGGCGATCTCGGAGCAGTCGGGGCTGCGGTTTACCTACGACCATGCGGTATTGCCGGCCCGCACACGAGTGACGCTCTCCCGCCAATCAGTGACCGTCGCGGCGGCGCTGACCCACGTCCTGCGTGGCGCGAACGTGGACGTGGAGCTGACGCCAGACGGATTGGCGTCGGTTGTCGCACATCGTGCAGTTCAGGATAGCGGCGCGATCACGGGGCGCGTGACGGACAGCAAGACAGGGCAGGGGATCGCGCACGCCACGCTGCTGGTGGAGGGTATTGCGCGTGGCGCCACGACCGACGACAGCGGCGCATACCGGATCGCGGACGTGGCACCAGGCACGTACACGCTTGGCGTGCGGTTCCTGGGGTACGTCGAGGCGCGGCGGACCGTGACGGTGGTCGCGGGCCAGTCGCTGGTGGTCAATGTGGCGCTCGTGCAATCAGTCAATCAGCTCGATCAGGTTGTCGTGGCCGGGACGGTTGTGCCGACCGAGGTCAAGGCAATTCCCACGCCGGTTTCGGTAATCACCGCGACCGACATCGATCTGCAACGGCCACAAACAGTCGCACAGCTCTTTCGGCAGGCAGTGCCGAGTGCGGTCGCATGGGATATTGCGACGGATCCTCAGCAAACGAGCTTCGCCGTTCGCGGTGGCAGCACGCTCAATATCGGAGCTGGCTCGATGAAGGTGTACCTGGACGGCATCGAGGTCACCGACCGTACGTTTGCTGCAGTCGACCCGGCAAGCATCGACCGGATCGAAGTAATTCGCGGCCCAGAAGCAGGGACGATCTACGGCTCCGACGCGATCTCTGGTGTCCTTCTGGTTACGACGCGACATGGCTCTCCCAACTCAACCCGTCCCGAGGTGAACCTCCAGGCAGCCGCCGGCGTGGTGCAAGGGCCGTATGCTGACCAGGGAGGAGGCAACGTGGCTCGGCAAGAGTACTCCGGGTCGGTCAATGGCGGCACACAGTCCGCCAGCTATTCTCTCGGCGGCGGCTATGCAAGCACCGGCAACTGGGTGGCCCAGGGTGCCACGTCAATCCCGAGTGGGTTCGGCAGTGTTCATATCGCGCAGGACCGTATCACGGTCGATATCACTGGCCGGGACTACATCCAGCAGGTGGGCGAGGCGTTTCCGCCGGACTTTGCGTCAACTGGCATTCCGACCTACACCAAGCCGACCAATCAGTTTCTGACTTCACAAGAGCAGACGGTTGGCGCTAGCATCGGCTTCACGCCAGCCAGTTGGTGGCATCACTCGCTCACGATCGGAGTCGATCGCACTCTGAACGATCTCCGTTCGAGCGCTCCGGCTTTGACAACTCCCGCGGACACTTTTCTCACAGTCGACGAGCAGAACGAAAGCAGGCTGACCTTGGCGTACAACACGTCGGTTCTGCTACAGATCAACAGGATGGTTTCAGCCAACGTGACGGCCGGCGTAGATCACTACGATCTCGGCAACGATTCGTATTTCACAAGCGGTGCGACCAACACCACAGGCACGATCGAGACCGATCCTGGCCAGCCGTTCACCGTCTCACGGGCACCGTTGACGAACACCGGCGTTTTTGTTCAGACGCAGGTGGGCGTGGCGGACCAATTGTTTTTCACGGCTGGAGTACGAGCGGAACAAAACTCGGCATTCGGGCAGCAGCTCGGGACACCGGTATCTCCTCGATTTGGGATTGCCTATGCCCCATCTCTTGGGTCGCTGACGCTGAAATTGAGGGCGTCGTACGGGCAAGCCATCCGGCCGCCCGATCCGGGCGAAGAGGAAGCGATCCTGACGCCGTCGACGCTCCAACTCGCCAATCCGCGGTTGAGTCCAGAGCGGCAGAGCGGTTGGGACACCGGGATAGATGCGGCGTTCGGCGGCCGCGGTTCGGTCGGGGTCACGTACTACGACCAAGTCGCCAGCGATCTGATTGATGGCGTGACAATCAACGCCGACACGAATCCTCAGGTCCAGCAATTCCAGAACCTCGGCCGGGTTCAAAACCGGGGTGTCGAGCTGGAAGGCACCGTGCGATTGGGGTTCGGCCAAATCGCCGCGCAATACGCCATCACGAGCAGCCGCGTCGAGTCGCTGGGCCCTTTGTACGGCGGCGATCTCAAGGTGGGTGATCAACTGCTTGTCGTGCCGCAACATACTGGCGGCCTGTCGCTGGCGATGTTGCCGCTGCGCAGGACGACGGTCACGGTCGGACTATCCTATGTGGGTACCTGGACGAACTACGACGTCCTCGCTGAACTGAGTTGCTTCGGCGGCACGGGACCCTGTGCGGCTACGTCCCGCGGATACATCCGGCCCTATCCGGGGTTTGCCAAGGCAAATCTGGCTGTTACGCAACAACTCACGTCTTTGGTCTCTGCATTCGTGACGGTAAAGAATGTCACCAACAACGACACGTATGAATTCTTCAACGCTGAACCGATTCAGGGACGCGTAACGGTTGCGGGCGTCCGTGTCCGCTACTAACCCCACACCGTCCAGATGAACTTCACCGTGCGACCAATAGTGACATGGGGTGTCGCTGTGCTCGAGGCTCTCCTCGCCTCCAGCGGTGCACTCGCGCAGGCGTCCGATTCGTTATCCATCAGCGCCGCGCTATCTCAGCCCTTGTTCCTCGACTACATGCCAGTGTCGATGTCGCCCGACGGTCACGCGGTCGCCTATACGATCTGCTCCGTAGACCGCGTGAACAGCGACACACTGATTGCCGGCTATACCCGAACGGGTGCTACGGGATCGGCGCGAGGCTGCGAGGTGTGGATCGCGGAGTTGAAGCGCAACGTGGCGGTTCGTCTCAATGACAGGCCAGGTGTGAACGCCTGGGCGCCTCAATGGTCGCCCGATGGAACGAGGGTCGCCTACTACTGTGATGCCAATGGTGTCGCGCGCCTGTGGATCTGGGACGCGGCCGTCGGAACAAGTCATCCGGTTTCAGATGCGATCGTACGGCCTTACACGCCGCTCGAGGTCCCTCGGTGGACGCCGGACAGCCGCGACGTGGTCACGCGGATCCTGCGGTATGGCACCACCCTGGATGCGACGAGAGGCAGCGAGCATCTCATCGGGATGTCCTGGGATACTGTGGGCCGAGTGCCTGGTTCGACGGTGGCCCTGTATCGAACTGACTCAACTTGGCGTACCCAGACTCGGCTCATACCCTCGACAGTAAGCCTATCCGAATCCTTCTATGCCGGTGACCTGGCGCTGATCCGCGTCGCCACGGGAAAGGTGACCGTGCTTGCGCACGGCTATAGGCCATTTGCGTACTGGGTATCGCCTGACGGCCGCTTTGTCGCATTTACTTCAATGCACGGTATAACGAATGCGACGGCCACCATCGCCGAGTACCGAGACGACTTGGTGGTGGTTCCACTCAACGACCGTGTGCCGCCTTCGCCGAGGCTGGTCGCAGACCGCGCAGTCATCTCGCCATATGGGACCGGGGTCGCCTGGTCGCCCCGGGGTAGCGCCCTCGCGTATGCGATCGCTGAGCCTGACGGAACTGAATCGTACAATATCCTTCACACAAACGACTGGAGCATCAAACACTATCTGGCGCCTGACAGCATCGGTCACAGGCTTAGAAGCCGGGACGGAGCTCAGCCGCTCCGATGGGATTCAGCCGGCCAAGTGCTGCTGATCGTATCCGACTCCACTGTGGCTCAACTCACCATTGATAGCAACTCGTTCCGCGTGGTGGCCCAGCCGCCCCGCGGGACGTCGATCGTCTCGTTCATCGGCCCGAGTACCGGCAATACGGCATGGGACGATGGCGGCAAAGGCCTTGTGGTTGTATCTCGCAATGACTCGACCAAGCGGATGGGTTTTGCGAGGATCGACTGTCGCACCGGTGTGTGGACCCAGGTAACGGACGAGGAACAGTACATCGGGTCGAGACAATTCACCGCAAGCGACGTATCGGCCGATGGGCGGAGTCTCGTGTACGCATCAGAGGGAGCGGCGAGCCCCCGAGATCTATGGATTGCAGACACAAGCCTCGTCCACTCCAGGCGGCTGACCAATGTTGCTCCGTCGCTCGTCGGCAAATCTTTTGGCAAAACGCGGCTGGTCCATTGGAAAGCGGTCACCGGCGAGCCGGTCAGCGGTGCGCTGTTGTTGCCGTCCGATTATGTGCCCGGGCATCGGTATCCTTTGATCGTCTATCCATACCCGCGGGAGCACCGCTCCAACAATGTCTTCCGCTTCGGGCTTCAAGGGGAAGGCACTGAGAACATGCAACTGTTGGCGACGCGTGGGTTTGCGGTGCTGGCTCCTGACGCGCCAATCCGATTGAGCGATCAGATGCGGAGCTTGGCGGACGCTATCATGCCGGGTGTTGACCAGGTCATTGCCATGGGGATCGCTGACTCCGCACGCATTGGTCTGATCGGCCATAGCTGGGGCGGTTACACGGTGTTGGCGCTGCTGGTACAAACTCACCGGTTCAGGGCCGCGATCATGAGGGGTGGATACGGCGATCTCTTTGCCGACTATGGCGAAATGCAAGGTACTGGCGCGACGTTCGGCCAGTTACGCCTCGAGTCGTGGCTGGGTACCACTCCGTGGAAGGACCTGGCGCGATACATCGACAACTCACCCGTGTTCTTTCTCGACCGGGTGGATACGCCGCTACTGATCATCGAGGGTGGAGCGGAGACCACGGTTCCTCCGCACGAGGCGGCAGAGGTGTTCGTCGATCTGCGGCGGCTTGGGAAGGAGGTCGAGTACGCTCTCTACGGGGGCGAGAATCACGGAGAGATCGGATGGCGGTACGCGAATCAACAGGACTACCTGGCGCGGACGATTCAATGGTTCCAGAGATTTCTCGGAGACGCCGGGTCGAACTAGCCGATCAAGAACGCCGAGCCGACAGAGCCGGCGGAAGTCAAGAGCCAGTGGGGACTGAGGCCGCTCACGTCGGCTAGAGTTGGAACCCTACGCTGCCAGGTGCCATCCCCAAAAGGTGAATCCGGTCCACGGGATCTTTGGTGCCAGCAACAAACTGCTTCGTGGTCTCGACGAGACGGCCCGCGTTGGTGAGCTGCGGTGTGGTATAGCTCTTCATTGTTATCTCCTGGACTGTGTGTCCGGTCAGGCGTGTTTGGAATGCAACTTCTGAGTCCTGCTAACGTTGTACTGATCTCTAGCAACTCGTGCGACCTCCGGTCCCCACCGGCCCGAGCGTACCTGCAACCACAACTCGACATCGACAACCGACTCCACCATCCCACTCACGACTTCCGCATCCTCCGTATCCCGTCTATTTGCGTCTAGTTCGGCCTTTAGGCGCTCAGGGTCGATGACGCCCAGCGCACCCAGCATCGATTCGTTCAAAAGCGCGCGAATGAACCTGCTCTCCTTCAGTAGGGAGTGTACCGTCAGGCCTCCCGCGTTTCCTTTTCCTACTCGGGTGCGCACAACCTCCGGCACAATGCCGCGCATCGATTCGCGCAGCACCCATTTCCGCGCGTGAGGTCGAACACACATGGCCGCTGGCAGATGCAACGCGAATTCGACCAGCGGCCGGTGTAGGTATGGATGGCGGATGTCGAGCGCGTCTCGGTCTACACCGCTGCCGAGAATGGAGGGAATGGCGCCGACTGCCGATGCCAGCGCGAATTCGTATTTGGAGCCCGCGGGTCCCGAATACAGGAGACCCGAGCCGACTCGCTGGTTGAGGCGGTACTGTCGCACAAGACCAGCACTCACCCACGGCGGTACAGACGATTCCAGCCCGCGCACCACTAGTTGGCGGAGGCGACTCGGTATCAATGGCAATACGACGTTCTGATAGGCCAGATCCCAGAACGAGACGCGACCGATCGCTGCCCGGTGTACCATCTCCCGAAGTGCGTCCCTGACTCGTCCGCGGGCGACCCAATCTGCAAAGAAGAACATCGTCCCGAGGAAGAGATTGTCGCCGCCGCTGCCCGTCAGCAGAGTTGAGCCGCCCGCAGCTGTCACCGCATCGACGACACCCCCGTCGCGGGCCGCAACCGTGTAAGAGCAAACACAGGGCTGATCGAACCGGGGCAGATCATCGAGGATCGCCCACCGGTCCAGTTGATGCGGAATTAGCACATTTCGAATGCCGTAGTGCGCCACGACCGCATCGGAATACCAGCGTTCATCTGCGGCCGTGCCGATCGGATCCACGAATGAGACCGTGCCCCCAACACCGTCCGGGAGAGCGCCTTTCGATGCCATCCATTGGGCCGTGCTGACAACTGATGACGAGTCGAGCCCGCCCGACAGATGCGCCCACGTGCGCGGTCCGTCTGTAACACAATTCCTGACTGCGTCAGTAAGGAGCTGGCGTACAGCATCGACTTGGTCCGTCTCAGACCGCAGATCGACGCCTTGGGCTTGCGCGTCGCTCACGTTCCAGTAACTCGCCACCCGCGGCAGCCCGTGCTCGAACCGCAGCACGCTCGCCGCCGGCAATGCCGACACACGCGGATACACGGTGCTCGCGGGATCAGGGGCGCAGTACGACACCCACGCCGCCAGATATTCGATGTTGTAGTCGTCCCCTTGTGCCAGCAATTCCGCCCGGGAGGAGAACGTCACTACTCCAGGGCTGGGTGTCGCGTAATACAACTGCTTTACCCCGAACGTGTCGCGCGCCGCAATCAGGGTCCGCGTATCCGCCTCCCACACGACAAAGGCGAAATCGCCCAGGAGACGCGCCACTCCCGCCGTCCCGCGCCGGAGCGCCACCTCGCCGGCAAGCCCGAGATCGCCAATCCCCGGATCGGCATCGCCCAGCAGCTCGAGCATCTCCGCCCGGTTATCGATGCGGGCCACGCCCACCACCGTCACTGGCCCCGATCGCACGATCGCCGGCGGACACGCACCGTGTTCCGGCCCCACGACCGCGATGAGTCCGTCCGCGGTCACCCAGTGGAGTGGATGATCCCGGCAGTACGGCGCTCCACGTATTACCGTGCGAAACGACAACGGTGGCGGGCCGCCATCGAGGCGCACCGCTCCCGCAAACATTCTCACGGCGCCATCCCCGCCCGACGCACCGCCGCGTCGAACGCCGTGAAGATCCGCACGTGCTCCGGGACGTCGTTGATCGGCTCACCGCGATACTCGACCCACGCGTGTGCCATGAACGGGTACCGCTGGATCCCGAGCCGCATCTGCGCGGCGATGCCGCGGCACCGGAGATAGTCATACAACACCAGCGACCGCTCGAGGCACTGCGCCCGGCCCGGGAAGAGCGCCGCTCCCATCGCCACCGCATACTCGATCGCGGCCACCACCCGCGGGTCGCCATCACCAACGACCTCCACCCGAGCGATCCGGCGCTCGATCCGCTGCCGGGTCCGATCGTAGCCCGCGAGCTTGAGCGCCCAGCGCACGATCGTCACCCGCGCCAGACACTCCGCGGCGGACGGGACACGCAAGGCGCGGCGGTCAGCTCTCATGAGCGGCGCCCGATGTCTCCTGGATCAGTAAACCCGCCGCCCGCAGATGCCGAAGCAGAGTCGTGACGTCCTGCTCGACGGGATCCACGTCACCCACCAGTGGGACGTCGTACTCCGCCCGGATGGTCCCGACGATGGCCTCGAGCGTCGTCCCGTCCGCGAGCAGCTCCCACACCCGCGCTCCGACGTCATTCAGCGTGTGGTACCGGCCGCGAACTGGATCAAGCAGCACCGTCTCACCGGCGCGCGTGGCCGACATCACGTGCAGCGGACGCACCAGCCGGCCACGAAACTCCGCGTCTCGTGCAGCACCAGGCGCGGCCCGGCGGATGAAACGCTCCACAAACCGCATGACGCCATCCTCTCGAAGAGTCGCCAGCCGGCAGGCACGCGTTCTGGCTCGCCGATCGGTGCTCGCGAGAGTTAGGGTCTAGATGCGGGCTCGCCTATCGCCGCAGCACGCCAGAGTTGCGGCCGCGCGACGATCTTGCTCCGGCGCGACAGCCGCGCTCAACTCGACGCTCACTCCAGTGCTGTCATCGGTCGCGATCGGGGCCGCGCGACCTGGCCGGCGCGTGTTTCCAGCACCGGGTGAACGAGTGCGTTGCACGCGTACTCGAGCGCGGTCTCGAACTCCGCGCCCTCCCGCACGCGCGCCGGGGTCAGGCCGCCCAGATATTGCTGCATGAGACGGGTGATGGAGCTCGCGTGCGCGAAATGCCGGAGCCGCTGGATCCGCCGGGCCGGCCACCCATGCTCCGACATCAGCCACACGGCGTCCAGCGCCCGCACGGTCTGCAACACCACCCGCGCCGTCGCCCACCCCGATCGCACGAGCCGCCGCTCCACTGTCCTCGGCGACACCCGGCTCCATCGCGCGAGTTGATCCACTCCACGCCCACTCGTCGCCTTGAGCACCGCGATCGCGAGGAAAACCCGGAGCGGCGATGGCGCCAGCGGCAGTAGCCGCCGCAGAATCACCGGCACCGCACTCGATGGCTGCCCGCCCGTCATCACTCGGCGCAGCGCCGGCGGCAGCGGCTCCGCGGGCCGTACCACGAACTCGATCCGTAACCCCGGGACCATCAACGCGGGCAACGCGTCGATCGTCAACCGGTCGGCGCGATCGTACACCACGATCGGCACTCTGCCCAAACCGCTCCCCGCTGCTCTCTGCCGCCATCCCACAATTCCGGCACGCAGGGCGTCGGCATCGGCCACCACGACGTCGATTGGCCCGCCCGCCATCGCTTCACCAACCGCGTCCATCGAATCGAGGTATCGCAACACCGTCGCGTGCGCGAGCTGCTCGCCGATCATGCTCCGGTCGCCACCCCCGCGCAGCACCACACCGACTACCGGTTTCGGCGGCCGGTCCAACACACTTGGCTCCGTACTCCTCACGGCATTCCCCTCGTCCTGCGATATTGGCATGACGCGACCTCGGTCCACACGAGCCGGCTACGGCTTGCTCCGTATTGAATGCATGGACAAGCTCCACCGCGCTGACAAGAGGCGCACGCGTCCGCACTTGCAATTATTTCGTCGCACCGGCGTGTGTCTGCCAAAAACCGTTTACCGCGTTACGCGAACAGTTGGTGTGTCACCCGCCGGCGATATGTTCTCGCTCCGTCTTTACCGAGATCACACACGCGTCGGGGAACGCGACATCACGCGGGCTCGGGATGACGGCCGGATGACACCGCCACCAATGGGAATGGCAGCAGATATTGTGGCCGCATGACGCAGGCATGACGGTGGAACGACGACCGCTTGACGCTGCTGCGCCACGCACGGCCGGTATGATCGGATGCAACAATCCGCCACCTTCCGATGCTGCTGTGCCGTTTTGGCGCGCGGCTCGTACGCGGACCCCTTTCCCCGGGCGGTGCCTCCGGCTCCCGAATCCTGCCTCTTCTATAGTGGTGACCCCCGTCGCCGCGGATTCGTCCACCTTCCGTGGATAGGGATCGCCGCGGTCGGCCCGCACCCTGGGCGTCGCTTATCACGCTGCTCACCGCAGCTTATGTCGCGGCCTACCTCATCTACCTGGTCTGGAGCGAAAGCCCGGGTTGGGAGACGAGGCCTCTCGTGCACGGCATCGTCACTGACCTGGGGTACCTCCCGGTCAATCTTCTCATCGCCGCCGTCTTCTGGTGGGCCGCGCGCCGTGCCGCACAATATCCCGGATCGGCGCCCTCCCGCGACGCCATCAGTGACGCCGCGCCGAGCCAGACGCTCGCCCGCGCGCTCCGGCTCGTCGCCCTGCAATCCGCCCTCACCGCTGTTGGCGACATCGCCTGGTGGTATGTCGACATCGTCCAGGGCCGCGACCCCGTCAACTCCTGGGCAAATGGCATCTACCTCGCCAGCTACGTGGTCATGCTGGCCGCCCTCGCCAGCATGCCCCGCGGGCGCCGCGCCAGACTCGAATGGTGGAAGTTCGCCCTCGATGCCGCCACGGTCCTCCTCGGCGGCGCCATCGTCATCGGGGTTGTCGTCCTCTGGCCACGTGCCTCCGCTCAACCTGCCGGCGGGACGCTCTCGTTCGAACTCGCCTACCCGCTCGCCGACCTCCTCATACTTCTGGGCATCACGACGGTCGCGCTCCGCCCCACCGGCCATCCGCCCGCCCCTCTCATCGTCCTGCTCGTCAGCCAGATCGCCTGTATCGCGAGCGATGTCCTCTACACGATCGTGTTTCTGCGCGGGACAGGCCCCGAAATCCCGTCCACTCCGGTCTGGAGCACGGCGCTACTCGGCGTCAGTTATGTCCTCCTCGCCGCGAGCGGCGAATGGTATCGCCGAGTGCCCGAACCGGAACCTGGTCCTGGCGGGGCGGCCGCGGCCGGCGAGCTGGCGGCCGATGACGCCATCGAGACGATGCACACCGCCAGCCCGCTTCCCTACATCGCCGCCGGCGCCGCCGCCACTCTCCTCATCTTCCTTGCCTGGCAAAGCTGGCCCGCGCCGCTCAGCGTCCTCGTCATCGCCGCCGTACCGGTCTTCGCCCTGATCGCTGTACGCGGAGTCCTCTCCAGTCATCAGAACGTGAGGCTCCTCACCGAGAACGCCGCTCGCACCGCGGAATCCCGCACTCGCTCACAACTCCACGCGCAACTCGTCAACGCCCAACGGATGGAGGCGGTCGGGCAACTCGCTGGCGGAGTCGCCCACGACTTCAACAACATCCTGACAGCCATCAGCGGCAACGCGGAACTGGCGATGGAGTCGCTCCCGCTCGACTCCTCCGCCCGCGATGACCTACATGAGATCCGTGCCGGTGTCACTCGCGCCTCGGCCCTCACCCGCCAACTCCTGGCCTTCAGCCGCCGGCAAACGCTCCACCCACGCGTGGTCGATCTCAACACGGTGGTCGCAGGCTGCGAACCGATGCTCGCCCGCCTCATCGGCGAACACGTCCACCTCGAAACACATCTCGCTCGCAACGTCTCCTCGATTCTCGCCGACCCTGGCCAGATCGAACAGGTACTGGTCAATCTCGTCGTCAACGCCCGTGACGCCATGCCCGGCGGCGGTCGCGTTCAGATCGAAACCGGAGAAGTAGTCATCACGCAGCCGGATCCGGTGAGGTGGCCCGGTCTCGTGCCCGGCCGTCATGTCCGCCTCTCCGTCCGCGACACGGGATGCGGCATGGATCGCGAAACGCGCAAACGTGCCTTCGAACCGTTCTACACGACGAAGCCCCAGGGCAAAGGCACCGGACTCGGGCTCGCCACCGTCTACGGCATCGTCACGCAATCCGAAGGCTTGATCTTCATCGACAGCGAGCCCGGACTCGGCACGACCGTCGCCGCATACTTCCGCCCGACGGCGGCCAGGTCGCCATCGCCTCCACTGCCCGCATCCTCCGCCGGCGCGCGACCGGCCGCCGGCAAAGGCGAGACGATTCTCGTCGTGGAGGACGAGCCGGCCGTCCGCCAACCAATAGCCCGCGCCCTCCGGCAGCAAGGCTACGTCGTACTGGAAGCAGAAGACGGCATGCATGGTCTCGATGTCAGCGCCCGGCACGCGAACGCGATCGATCTCGTGATCAGCGATGTCCGCATGCCACGCCTCATCGGCCCAGCGATGGTCGATCGGCTCCGCAGTGAACGCCCAGGGCTCCGCGCCATGTTCGTGTCGGGGCACACGTCGGCCGATCGCGGCGTTCCACCATCCCTCATCGCCGCGCAGCTCCTCGAGAAGCCGTTCACACTTCCTACGCTCTTTCGAAGAGTGCGGGCCGCGCTCGACAGTCCGCCTCCCCAAAGCGGGGAATCACCCGCGGGACCGGAGGCTGCCGCCACCGTCGGCGCGGCCGCAGGCGACCCCGATGAGGACTCCGGCGGGCTCTGAGCCCTTTGGCGACCGCTAACCCCGCATGGTCCGGTCCGTGCGTTAGCTCGCTTTCATATGGCGAGCATCCTCAATGAGTTAGGACCTTCGTACCCGCCTGGTCCAGCGATCGGCGACGTCGCCTGGCTTCCGCCGCGACACGCGCGGTCATCACGTTCGCTCTCGCTCGCCCTCGCGGGCGGTGTCCCGCTGTCGGTCGCGGTGATGCTGATCGCATTCAACGGCTACGCGGGCCCTGCCGCGGCCTCGCTCGGGGCACCAGCCACCGCACCAGTCGCTGCCTCACGGGGCCACACCGCATCGCAATCGCAGACCACCGCGCCGTCTCACCAATCCGCCGCCGCATCGAGTGATGCGCCCGGCAACTCCACCGCACCGGCCGCCCGCCAATGGGTCGACATCCACAATGTCGATCTCGGTGTCACGGACCGGGTCGCGATCCGCGTGCGAACGCTGCACGGCGAAGTGCTGCGCACGTCGCCCGCAAGACCGGCTGCGCTCGATGACCCGCACTCGTTCAAGATCCGCGTCACGAGCGCCACAGTCGGCCTCACCGGCACGGACCTCGGCGCCATCCTGAACACCGTGGTCTTCGCCTACCCGAACGCTCCACTCCGGGACCTGCAGGTGCGAACGGACGGCGACCAGATCATCGAGACGGGCATCCTCCGCAAAGGCGTCGATCTCCGGTTCCGGTTGCACGGGACCCTCTCGCTCATGCCTGACGGCCGCATACGCATCCGCCCCACGGCGATGCGCATCCTGGGCATCAACGGCGAAAAGATGCTCAGCGTGGCCGGCCTGCATCTCGACAACATCCTCGACATGAAAGGCGCCAAAGGCGCCACGGTCAAAGGCGACGATCTCTTTCTCGACCCCGCGCTGATCCTGCCACCACCCGAGATCGACGGCCGTCTCGCATCGATCCGCATCGAAGGCGCCGAAGTGGTGCAGGATTTCGTCCGCTCGCCCGATGATTCGGTATTCGGCCGATACGTGAAGTCCGACACCACGGGTCACAATTTTATCTACTTCCGTGGGGGCGAACTCCGCTTCGGCAAGCTCCTGATGAGTGACACGGATCTCCGCATCCTGGGCCCCCACTCGACATCGCCGTTCGACGTGAACCTTCCGCACTACAGCAAGCAGCTCGTGGCCGGCCGGTCCCAGACCCTCGCGAACCAGGGCCTCGTGGTCTATATGCCGGACTACGCAACCCTCGGGAGATCAGACCTCGGGCGGACTACGGACGCGTCGATCAAATGAGAGAAAGGGGAGAGGAGAGAGCAGAGAGGAGACAGGAGAACAATCGCTCTCAGCAGCCGCGGCTCCCAGCCGCCGGCGCATTCACAGTTACCATGGCCCTCACGGATGACGATGGCGGGTCTGTCGCCACGGACTGCACCTGAATCTGCGACGGCTCGACACACGACACGCCGGGTAGCCGTGGCGGTGGCAGCTTCGGATTCTTCGCCGACATCGCAAGATACTGTGCGAGATCCAGCGTCCCCTTGTCGTTCAGCAACTGTTCGAGCTGGCCGTGTACCGTCTGCACGAATCCCTGAAAGACGATATCGCTCGTGGGCCCTGCCTGCACGACCGATTGCGTCACGTGAATCAACCCGTCGCGGGCGACCGGCACCGCCGACACGACCAGATCCCCCGCGATCGATGGCGCAAACATCGCGTTGATGGCGTAGGTCCCCGACACGTGCACCGTAAACACCAGCCGCGGGCCATCGATCTTCACGCCCGGCGCGCTGAGCGCGAGATCATGTCCCCACGACGAGCACGCGGGATTCCCGCGGCACGGATACAGCCGCCCGCTGTCCGTGAACAACTCGGTCCTGAGCACCGATACCATCTGTGCGGTCGGCATCGCCAGCGTATAGCTACGAGGGTCGGGCGCCGTCGCGGCCACCACCGCCCCCCGATGACCGCCGCCAACTGGCATCCACACCATCAACCAGCTGGACAGGAACGCGTATATCATTGGCACGGCTGTAGATCTCCTTCGAGTCGGTATCAGGATGATACTCGCTCCCCCAATACCACCGCGACCGAGTCCCCGTTCCAACCAGCTCCTGGCGCGGACCGTGCTTGTGAGGGACTTCCCGAGAGCTGCCCGCCGGCGCCACCGCGGTGCAGTATTCATGGCGAGGCAAGTATCGCAGTTAACCGCCGGAGGACGCACGATGCTGACCGATGCCCAACTGAACCATATCCGTGAACGACTTCTGGAGGAACGCGCGCGGGCTCTCGGTGAGGTCAACCGATCGCAGGCCGACGCCGCCGAAGGGGAGTTCGAGAGCGCGGGCGATATCTCCGGTGCGGACGGCGGCTCCGAAAAGGATCATCAGGACCTCTCCGCTACTCTGGCGGAACGGGAGATCGACGAAGTCGCGGAGATCGACGCGGCACTCGAGCGTCTCTACAAACATCCGCGAGATTTCGGACGATGCGAGCGAACGGGGAAGGATATCCCTCTCGCACGCCTCGAACTGGTCCCATGGGCTCGCACGTGCTAGACCGGCGGGGACTGACAGACGAGAGAGGAGAGAGGAGAAAGGGGAACGACTACCTCGGCACCGCGATGGGTTGAACGACGAGCTGCGCAATTGAACAGCCCGCGATCTGTGCCGGTTCGAAGCGAAGTGACGACAATACCTGATCCGCACGCGTGGTGAAGGCGGCTTCGCTAACGTCCGTCGTCGGGAGCGCCGGTGCCCGTACCGCGTCCGTCGCGGGCAATGATCGCATCATCCGGGTCGTGGTCATCTCCACTCGCCCCCGCGCATCGACGACCCCCTCGATCATAACGGTATCGGCCCGTGGCGCGCTCGCAGGAGCAGAGGTTACATCACCACGTCGCGGCGTCCGCGCCAACCGGGCGGCCCTGGACAGGTGCCACACCGGAACCGCGACTCGCCCAACGGCCACCGCCGGCGCGCCCGGCGCCACCCCGCCCGACGAGATCAGAAGGTCGAATCGTGCCGGCCCTCCGCCGGCCGGTGAAGCCGGAACCGGTGGGAAGTCATGAGCGGCTGCTGCCTCCGCCAGCATCACGAGCATGCTGGTATCAGCGGCACCGGACAATGACGATGCCGCCACGTGCGCCTCCGTCAGCGCTCCCGCCGAATCGAGCGTGAAGCTGATGACCCCGGACAGTGCCGGCGCAACGTCCCGCAGTTGACGCGTCCGCCGCAGCCCAATGCTGTCAACCACGTCGAAGGCCGGCAATGTGAGTTCCGTCGGCAGCACGGCCCACCGGCGCACGGCACGCAACAGTTGCCCCTCGTAGTCAGTCCACACGCTGTCGGTTACTGGCCGGGACGGCGTCCCCTGGAGCGTCGCGTAGATGGTCAGGCCGATTGTCGAATGGACCGGGAGCGTCGTGCACGCGGAATCATCTCCGAACACTGCGTCCACGCGCGTCTCGTCGCCGGCCACCGCGCGGGTCGCTACACTCTTCGCCGGGGTGCCGCCGGTCGAGACGCCGAGGCGGCTCCGTGTCCATACGACAACGAGCGCGCACTGTTGCCGGTCGAGCCCAACCCTTGGCACCGGGGCTCCGGGCAGCATCGGATGCTCTTGCGATCCTTGAAATTCGGCAGGCCGCTCCGACGAGCTATAGACCTCGATGGCGCCAACCTGCGACACGTCGATCAGGTTGTCAGGAGTTTCGCCGCCGATCACCCCACCGTCGACAGTGTGCTCCATCAACTGCAGCTGCGGGACACCGTCGACGAAGTACGACACGCAGCTCCCAGGCCCCCGGCTGCCGTTGGTGGCCCCGCCCGGCTGCATGGAATTGGCCATCAACGATATGCCGGCGAGGGATTGCAGTAGTTGCGTGAAGGCCGTGGCCTGCTTGCTCTGGATCTGATCGTAGGTCAGGAATTGGCCAATACCCATCGCCTTTCGCTTGTCGAATCCGGTCTGCCCGGAGAGTGTGCGGTCAGGGGTCGTCGTCACAGTCGCCAGAACGGGAACCGATCGGTCCATGCTGATCAGGAGATCACGTCCCGGCTGTTGCGCCAGGGTCGCCACGAAGCGTTCCGGCCGAAGGCCGAGCCCGCGGACGCTCACCATGTACGTGCCTGGTGTCGCTGTGCGCAGGACGAAGTGGCCGTCGCTGCTCGTCATCGTGCTGTCTTTGGTGCCCAGGAGCGCCACGACGGCGTGTCCGACCGGTATGCCATCGGATTGCAGCACTCGGCCAGCCACGACGCCGCCTGCCGGCACGCCGCGGGATGCATTGGTCTCCATCACCGGTGTCCCCGCACCCAGCGGTGGCCCATCGGCCGCCCTCGGTTCGAACACGTAGTCGAGAAGGCGAGCCTGTTCGATAGCCGTGCGGTGTATCAGCGCGGACGAGAACGATTGTGTCCGTGCTGGCATCGGCTGGTCGGTGATGAGCGAGTCGACCACGGGGATGAGCGGCGCAACCTCGCGGTACGTTGCCGTGACGGTGAGGCCCAGGATCGGCACATTCGCCGCTTCCGGTTTCGTCATGCGGAAGACAGCACGCCGTACGATGAGGCGTGCCGAGTCGAGGTAGATCGACCCTGCTACATCAGGGAGGGCGATCGACTCTTGCGGGCGGAAGTCGATCCGCAGCACCCGATTGCCGCCGATCGACTCCGTGCCGCCGTAGCTGAAACAATGCACCGCGAGAAAACTCGAGTCGGCGAGATCCCGAAACGCCGGGAGGTACATGTACTGGCGGCGGCGTCCCCCATCATCGAGAGCGTCATAGATCACGCCGCCCAGGTGATAGGCCCGTCGCGAACGCGATTCGTACGAGACCGTGTCGGTCGACGTCGTGCTGTCGCCGCCCGGATCCGATCGCAGGACATTTCTCTCGACGCGCCGGTAGCGATAGGGGTAGGCGTCCGCGAGCAGGCGAAACCGGTCGACGTTTTCGCTGACCTGCGTGAAAATCCTCGCGAGCGGCAAATTGATTGTGGAGTCCGGGATACCGGTGTTGTTCACGCAGCGCCCCGATCGGCGTCCCTCGACTCTCACGACCTTGAGCAGCGCTGGAATGCGATGCATGCGGATGGCCAGCGTCGTGACCGTCGGGGCAGGACCGATCACCATCGTAGTGTCCTTGGGTGCGTATCCGATCTGGCGGGCCCGTACGATGTAAGTTCCGATGGGGAGCCCGCCCAGCCGAAACGCGCCATTCGCATCGGCAAACGCCCCCCAGTCGGTCCCGGGCAGCGTCACCGTGCCATACGGAACCGGGCGATCGCCATCGGCGTCGACCAGCGTGCCGGCGAGAACACCGGACGAGTCGGCATTCGCGCCGGCCCGGCGAGACGCGAGGTGGGTATCCGCACGACGGATATCGGCACGACGGATATCGGCACGACGGATATCGGCAGGGACGCGAGCCGCCGCGATCAGTGACAGCACGCCGATGATCACGGAGCGGCTATGTCCCATGCGAACGCGCTCCCGCCGAAGGATGGACCACCGGCCTCTGCATGGCGGAGACGAGTCTCTGCCGCCAGCATGCCCGGGACGAGTCCGATGCGACCTAGCAACCAGATATCGTTACCGGGACCCTATAGCGCGCCCCCGGCCAATATTCGTTGGGGTGAATGGCGCGCCGGTACCGGTTGCCGCGGTGCCTGGTCACGCGGGGGACGCGCGCTCGTCTCGCCTTTCCCATTGTGGCGCGCGCTCACCTTGTTCAGGAATTCGTCCACGCGGGCAAGGCCGGCCAGTGTCTTCTTGATGTCGTAGCCGTAGCCGATGCGGATGTATTTCCCGATGCCGAAATGCGCACCCGGTGTGATAAGCACCGAATGCTCGACGCGGAGCCGTTCGAAGAGGCGTGCCGACGGAATCGGCAGCCGGTACTTCACCAGCACGATCGCGCCCGCGAGGGGACGGATGAAGCTGAAGATGTCGTCGTGGGTGTGGATCCAGCGCTCGAGCTGCGGGAGATTCGTGCGGAGGATCGATCGGGTACGCGCGAGAATCTGCTCGCGGCGTACCGGCTCGGTGGCGATACGCGCGAGGCGGTCTGACAGCACTGACGGCGTGAGAGTCGTGTAGTCCTGATAGGACCAGAGATGCGCCACTGTGCGCTCCGGCCCGACGATCCACCCGACGCGCACGCCCGGCATCCCGAACGCCTTCGAGAGCCCAGCGGTCACGATCACTTTGGGGTACCGTCCCCAGAACGTCGGCGTCGGCCGGTCACTGGCTACTTCAGCACCGCGGTAGACTTCGTCCGCCACGATCCACGCGCCCGCCTGCCGCGCCAGCCTGATGATCTCATCCATCTCGGCAGCAGTCAGTACTCCGCCGGTCGGATTGTTCGGATTGGTCACGAGGATGAGCTTCGTGCGCTTGGTGACCGCTTTCCGGAGACTCTCGATGTCGAGAGCCCAGCGCCGTACGCCGTTCTCCTCACGTTCCACGAGCCGGTACGCATCGGCCCGAGCGGCGTAGGCCCTCGCCAGCCCCCACGCCTGCAGGTAGTTGGGGATCATGATGGCGGCGCGCCCTGTCCTGTCGAGCAGCCCCCACAGCGTACTGAAGTTCGCTTCGGACGTACCGGTAGTCACCAGCACGTTGCTGGCGGTCGCCCCGGGATAAAGGGACGCGATGTGCTCGCGCAGCTCCGGCGAACCATTGGACTGCGGGTATTTCAGCCCCGCATCGAGAAATGCCTCTCGCCCGGCGTCCGTCGTCAGTAGCTCGCGAGCGGTCAGCGGCTGGACGCCACTCTCGGAGAGATTGAATTCGACTTCGTTCTCATAGAGACACTGCGTCCGCTCCATCTGAAACCGATCGATCCGCATATCGGGCCCTACCTCGGAGGTGATCGCTGATTGACCGCAGCAAAGTCTATAGTCTTCGGCTGCGGCTGTTAGGATCTGGCCGGTTCGAGTGACTCAAGTCGCCTCAAGGCGCACCGATGTTTCTTGGGCACCCAGTCACATGATAGCCCCGCTCGGACACATAGACATAGGTCACCAACCTATGCCGAGGTGTTTCCGCCCAGCAACCTGCCGTCATGAGAGAACCATGACAATGCTCTAATGTGCGCGGTCCGTCCTTTCTTCATGCCGTTCCAACTCTAACATTGACCCCTGGCGGCCGTTGCGCGCCATGCGCCTCGATCCCATCGCTGTACTCCACTCGGAATGACTTCTTGGCAGCGAGACCTTACAGGAGGAATGATGCGAGTGTTCTCTGTGGCAATGCTGATCGGCCTGACGGCGTCTCCCCTGGCGGCGCAGCAAGCGACATCGTCGGGTGCACCAGTGGCTGACGCGGTCCGCACTATCATGCAGCGGCTGTCGGTGGCCCTGGTCGCGGCAGGTGACGACATGCCGGTTGCCAAATTTGGATTCCGGCCCACGCCCGCGCAGCTCAGCTTCGGCGGCGTGCTGGTTCATTCGGCGGAGTTCAACGAAACCGTCTGCTCATGGGTCTCCGGGATGAAGCCGCCCATGGAGCCCAAGCCCGAGCCCAGCGACACCACCGAGGCAGGGTGGACGACCTACGGACCCAAGGCGACTGCGCACCTCAAGCGCTCGTTCGAGTACTGCGCCGCCGCGCTCGCCAACCTGGATGACTCCAAGCTGGATGAACAGGTGCCATGGTTCGGCGGGCCAAATGCAAAGGCCTCCCGCGCCCGCGACCTGATCGTGCTCCCCATGGACTGGCAAGACCACTATGCCCAGCTTGCGATGTATCTCCGGATGAACGGGATCCTTCCGCCGAGCGCGAGACCGAAACCGAAAACGGCATAGGGGGAGCCGCATCGATCGCTCGAAGTAGCCCGACAGAGTCCTTCAAATAGCGAGCATGGAAAGGAAGCAAACCGGGACCGTGCTGGACCCGCGTGTCTAGCCGTTCACCGATGCGGCTTGGCATGCCACTCGGTGTCCACCGCCGGCGGCAAAGAGTCCAGGTGCTTGAGTAGCGTCACGACGGTCCAGATTCTCTCGTCTGTGAGGTCGCGTCCCGCGGAATCCTTCCCCCACTGTTTATCCCACGCGAACATCGCCGAATAACGCACCCCGTATTTCACGAACCAATAGAGCTGCCAATCGGGCTCGGTCGGCGGGTACCCCGCGAAGTACGGCGCGTCAGGGTACAGGTTGACAGTGGTGCTGATCTTCGCGTCCGGCAGACCGTGGCACCCGGCGCAACCGTCCTTGAAGAGTTTCACGCCGGCAAGCAGGTTGGCCTCGGTCGGCGCCACGGGATTGGTGACGCGCGGCGCCCGCCTCGCTGCCGCCGCATCGAGCGCCCGATGCGCGAACGCAATCTCCCAGGCCGGAGCCGCCACGTTCGCGGTCGTGGACAGGAGGCCAAACCACCCACACACGAAAATGGCGATTGGCACCGCCACCACACCGGCGACCATACCAAGCAGAAATCGTCGCATGCCGCTACCGCCTCCGCTTGCCGGTAAGGGAGCGCCAACATAAAGGCGGACAACGGGTTCGCGAAGACGCGGCGCGCTGATTTATTCCTGAGGATTCGGTGAGCGCGGCGGCGGAAACCCCGCGCACACGCTCCGGTCTCTAATTTCTTCGCTGTCACCCGTTCAGACGTTCCGGCCGGCCGCCACCTCCGCCACCCCGCCACCGATGTCCTCGAGCTCACGCTTTCACTTTGGCGGCGTCACCTTCGACGTGGCGAGTGGCGACCTGACACGCGGCGGCGCTCGCACCCGCCTTCAACCGCAGGTCGCCGCGCTACTCCTCGTCCTGCTCGAGAATGCCGGGTCGGTCGTGACACGAAGCGACCTCCAGGCGCGGCTCTGGCCCGACACCACCGTCGAATTCGACGAAGGCATCAATTTCTGCGTGCGCCAGCTCCGCGTCGCACTCGGCGACGATTCGAGCGCGCCACGCTTCATCGAGACGCTGCCCAAGCGAGGGTACCGCTTTCTGGCACCTGTCACCGCCGACACCGCCGCCGGCGAGGCAAGTCCGCGAGAGCCGGCACCACCGGCGCCGACGGCCGCGGCCGGCGAAACGGTCACGAGATCACGTGCGATGGCGCCCATTCTGCTGTCGGCCGCCGCCCTGGCGCTGGCTGCCGGCCTGACCGCCCTCGCCCGCGGTCGCTGGCTCGCGCGCGACGCGACGCCGGCTCGCGATCCCGTCATCCTCGAGATCCTGCCCTTTGCCGCCGACACGACCGACTCGATGGCGGTGGCATATCGCCGGCGCCTCACGAGCCAGATTCTCGCCGACGCCCGCACCGAACACGGATGGAAGACCGTGACGGAGACGTCGCCCGGGACCACGCACGTGTTGTCGGGATCCCTCACCCGGCACGGCAACTCGGTCCAGATATTCGCAGAGCTGGTCCTCGCCGGGACACGCCAGCACGTGTGGGCCGACGATATCACCGACTCATACGCATTCAGCGGAAACTCCGCCGTCACGGCCGGGCGCATCGAACAAAGCGTCGCACGCGTGCTCGGCATCCGCCGCTGACGCGATCTGCCAGGTAGCGCGTCGCCTCCTTCTGCGCGCGCAATCTGTCCCGTGTAGGGGCTAGGCAGTTTCGAGAGCGCGGAGGCAGATTCTATTGGTCGCGTTTACCCTACCACCATGCCAACCCAACTCGGCGCCGCTCTCGTCCTCACCGAGCCCGAAATCCGGGAACTCCTCACCCCCGCCGCCTGCATCGCCGCCGTCGAACGTGCCTTCACGTCGTACGCGATCGGTGCGGCCGAACTCCCGGGCGTGATCCACCTCGACATCCCGGACGCGCGCGGCGAAATCCACATCAAGGCCGGCTACCTGCACACCGCGCCGTGGTACGCCGTGAAGTTCGCATCGGGCTTCCCCGGCAACTCCGTCGCCGGCCTACCCGTGAACGGGGGCATCGTCGTCGTATTCGACGCCCGCACCGGCGCACTCGCCGCGATTCTCCTCGACAACGGCTACATCACCGACCTCCGCACCGCAGCCGCGGGCGCAGTCGCGGCAAAGTATCTCGCTCGTGAATCGATTGGTACGGTGGGAGTGATCGGCACGGGCGCGCAGGCGCGGTACCAGGTCCAGCTCCTCGCACACGTGCGCGCATTCGACACGGTCAAGGTGTGGGGCCGGCGGCAGGAGGGAGCCGCGGCATGTGTCGCGGACATCGCGGCAACTGGCATGCACGCCGTCGTCGCCGAAACACTCGAGCAGGCAGTCGCGGATTCGGATGTCGTCATCACAGTCACGGCCAGCCGCACGCCACTCGTCCGGGCCGCGTGGGTGAAGCCGGGGGCCTTGATCATCGCTGTCGGCTCCGACGGCCCCGACAAACGCGAGCTGGAAGTCGATGTCCTGGCGCTCGCCGATCGCGTCGTCGCAGACAGCCTTCCCCAATGCCGGCGCCTTGGCGAAATCCACCACGCACTCGAGGCAGGCGTATTGCAGGAGTCCCGCGTCACCGAGCTCGGGCAAATTACCGGCGGCCAATCCCCCGGCCGCATATCTGATGCGGAAATCATTGTCTGCGACCTCACCGGTGTCGGCGTCCAGGACGTCGCAGCCGCGGCGGTCGTGATGGAAGCAGTTCGTCCTTGAGCCGGGGCGAAGATGAAACCCGACGGTCGTCGTGGCGCCATTCTTACCGGGCCGGTCGCGACCGGCCCCTACCAGGGCTAAGGTCCTAATGGGGCGTCGAGGCGCATCGTCCTTGACTCCCCACCACTCCCCGGCAGAATTATAGGCAGGGTAGCCGAAGGAGAAGCGACCCATGGACAAAGCACGGACTCACGGCGCCTTCGTCTGGGCGCTGAGCGTACTCCTCGCGTGCGTGTTCCTGCTGGCCGGGATCCCCAAGATCACCGGCAGCGACCCGGTCTGGCTCCAGGCCGCCGCCATGCGCGGTTTCCCGGCGTGGCTGCGCATCGTCGTGGGCGTCGTCGAAGTGATCAGCGGCGTGGCGCTTCTCATCCCTGGCGTCGCCATCTACGCTGCACTGGGCCTCTCTCTCCTCATGGTACCCGCTGCCATCACGCAGCAAATGAGCGGCGAGCCTGGTGTGCTGATCCCGCTCGTCCTCCTCGTGCTGCTGCTCACCGTCGCATGGCGCCGCGATCCCGCCACCACCCGTGCGCTTTATCGCTCGATCACCGCCGGTCCCCACCCGGTACTCCGCGAAGGCATCATCGCCGGCATCATCGGCGCCACCTGTGTCGCGGTGTGGTTCTTCTTCGTTGACCTGCTGGGCGGGCGCCCTCTCTTCACACCCACGACGCTCGGACGGGCACTCATCACAGTGTTCCACCCCGCGCCACTCAGCGAGGCGCCGATCCTGTACGTCGCCAGTTACACGGTATTCCACTATGTCGCGTTCGCGTGCGTCGGCATCGCCGCGGCCGCGATCGTCGCATGGGCGAGCGAGGAGCCCGCGGTGCTGCTGGGATTCGCGATGCTGTTCGCGGCGTTCGAGGTCGGCTTCTATGGGTTCGTCGCGCTGCTCCAGCACGCGAGTCCTCTGGGCGCCCTCGCCTGGTATCAGGTGATGATCGGGAACATCATCGCTGCGCTCGCGATGGGCACGTATATCTGGCGCGCCCACCCCAAACTCCACGAGCAGTTCGTCCACGCGCTGGACCCGGGCTGACGACGGGCTGGCCTGGCTATGGTTTGCCCGCGCGCGCTCCGCGGGCTAGCGTTTTACCGCTGAGGCCGTTTGCGAATCCGTCATCACCTCACCCGAGAGCGTCCACCGTGACATCGAAACGGAGCCTGACTGCCCGCGCGCTTCTCATCGGCGCGGTCCTTGTCCCGTCGGTGGCTGCCGTCGATGGCGCGCCGCCCCGCTACTTCCACATGAAAGCCGTGCAGATCATCGACCGGGGCGGCTTCGCGAAGCCAACGCCCGCGATGGATCTCCTGATTCCCGCCGGTTGGACGTTCGACAGCAAGGTGGAATGGGCGAACCGGGGATGTTTCACCGACCTTGCTGCCATCTCGTTCCACATGCAGAGCCCCGACGGCAAGATCGTCATCGAGGGCTACCCGTCGTTCAGTTGGCAGTTCGTCGACAACCCGTCGGTGCAGCGCTACCTCGTCGCAGAAAATCAGCAGGGTCTCAAGGTCGGCCTCAAACCCTGCCCGGTCAACCAACCGGTGCCTGCCGCGACGGTGCTCACGAAGGTCGTCGTCCCCCGTCTTCGGCCCGGCAAGGATATCGCCGCGATGGAAACGTCCCCCGATCTCGATCAATACATCAAGGATCGCACGGCCGCTCTCCAGGCGCAGGTCGCAAAGACTGGCCAGAACATCCAGCTCCAGGCCGACGCAGCGCGCGCACGCCTCAAATACGAAGTCGATGGCGCGCCTGTCGAGGAATGGATCACCGCCGTCAGCATGGCGCAGACCTCACCGTCGGGCGATGGGCACGGTGGCCGCCGCTACGACAACCGCGCGATCATGCTGATGTCGATGCGCGCACCGGCCGGCCAGCTCGAAGCGAATGAAAGACTCCTCACCGCCGTCCGTGGCAGTATCCATCTCGAGCCCGAGTGGGCGCGCCAGTACGTGGCGGTCGTCGACCAGCTCAATACCGCCCAGCAACAGCAGCGGGCCGCTCGCGATCAGATCATCCACCAGTTCCAGCAGCAGGAAATCGCGGCGATCCAGGGCGTCATGGCCAACAGCGAGCGTGGCGGCGATCAGTCCGTGGCGGCCGAGAGCCAGTTTCTTCGGGGAGTCGAGACCTACCGCGACCCTGGAACCGGCAAACAATATGAGCTAGACAACAAGTATGGCCACGCCTGGATGAACAGCAACGGCACCGACGTCATCCTGAGCGATGATCCGAACCTGAATCCGTCGTCCGTCGAAACCGGGAGCTGGACGCCGATGGAGCACGTGCAGGCCAGCCCCTGACCGCGGAACGCAGGTGACCGCCCGGGAGCAAGCAACCAGGCCGGAACCCGACCGCACGAAGAGTTACTCGCGAGGGCTCGCGAGATCCGCCGAGAACGCGGCCCGGACATCACGGCGATAGCGCCGGCTCGACCGGAGCGATACGCCCGCAGTCATGCTGATCTCGCACTGACCCGTCGACAACCACTGCACGCTTCGCACGTATTGGATATTGACCATGACCGACCGGCTGACGCGAACGAACGCGGTGGGGTCGAGCCTCGTCTTCAGTTCGCCCAGCGTGCTCCGCAACAGGTAAAACCGCCCTCCGACTGCGACACGCAGATAGTTGCCAAACACCTCGAACCATTCGATCTCCGGAGGCTCGAAGAAGTGCAGCCGATCACCCTGCCGAACGATCAACCGGTGCCCCTCTGAGGCGGCGCCAGCCGTCGCATCGTGCGCGCCGGCGCCGGAGACAGGCCCGCGGAGATGACGGACCACTCGCCGTACCGACTCGGCCAGGCGCTCTCGGGTGAAAGGCTTCAACAGATAATCGACCGCGTTATGCCCAAACGCCTCGAGCGCATATTCGGGGTGCGCGGTGACAAAGACGATCGCAGGACGTCGCCCACTCGACCACCCGCTCAACAGATCGAGCCCGCTCCGGTCCGGCATTCGCACGTCGAGGAACACCACGTCCGGCCTCAGATGCCGCATCGCCGTCAGTGCGTCCACACCCGTTGCCGCCTCGCCGAGGATTCGCACATCAGGCTGTGCACTCAGCATCGCCCGGAGCCCGACACGCGCAATGCGCTCGTCATCGACGATGAGGACGCCCAACGGCCGGGCCAGCCGCGGTTGCGCTTGGGCACCCATGGCTACGCCGCCATCACCTCGGCATCGCGATGCGGGATAGTGAGCCGCACGCAAAGACCAGTCGGGGATCGGTTGCATAGCTCCAGCGGCGTATTCCGTCCGTTCACCAGATTCACTCTGGCCTGCACGTTGCGCAGTCCAGTATGAGCGGATGATTCAAACGTCCATTCTGGAGGTAGGCCCGGTCCGTCATCCTCCACCTCGATCACCAACTGACCATTGGCGACCTGGGCCCGGAGCACGAGGTTCCGAGCCGACGAATGCTGCCCGATCGCGTGATGAATCGCGTTTTCGACCAGCGGCTGCAGGAGGAGGCTCGGCACAATGGCCGTCTCCGCGCGCACGCTGACCTCGTACGAGACCGTGAGGCGATCGGTAAAACGCACCCGCTCAATGGCGAGATAGCGGTCGAGGAATTCGAGCTCTTCGGTCAACGGTACCTCCTCCCGCCTGGTCGAGCGCAGCATATCGCGCAGCAGGTTCGCCAGCTGCACGAGAAACCGATGGGCACGCTCTGGTTCGCGCAACGCCAGGATCGCCGCCGAATGAAGACTGTTAAAGAGAAAGTGCGGCTGAAGCTGCATCCGGAGCGCCCCCAGTTGGGCGACCGCGAACTGCCGCTTCAGTTCGGCATTACGCAGCTCGTGCTCACGCAACCGATGGCGATAGGTGATGGCGTGGAGAACCCCGATCACCACCGCATACTTCCACAACGCGATGATCGCCAGCACGGGATAGTGTGCGGTCGCCGACGTGACGAACTGCACGCGACGAGGATCGCCCGACCCGCTCAGCGCCACGAGCGTCAGGTAGTTGAGAGTGTCGGCGGCGACAGGCTGCGCCAGCGCGAAGGCCGCCCCGCCGACCAGCTGCGCTACGACGCTCTGGCGTAGCCACTCGCGATCCAGCGAGAACCGCCGCGCCATGTACGCGAAGTATGGCGTACACAGCGCGAACACCGACCAGTACTCCAGCTCATAGCCGACCACCGGCAGCCAGCCGAGCGGCCGGTGCGCCGCGAGCGCAGTTACGATGTTTTGGGCCACGAACACCGATGCGACGAGCAGCCAAACGACAACAACGATGAGCACCGGCCTGGCGTGCGGTGTCCAGATCATTCCACGCCATCGATCGTCCGCAGAGCGCGCCGGTGGAGGGTCGGCGCGCTCGGCGACCAGGAGGTCACGGGCGTCGGAGGGAGAGGGCGAGGTCACGGTGAGTCTCAACTGTACCCCGATGGGTTCCAGAACCGCCGCACTCTTGCAGAACACTGACAATGGCGTACGGCGAAGGCCGCCGGCGGCGCGGGGCGCAACTTGAGATCGCGTGTGGCGCGGCGACAAGACGAGCGACCGCTCTTCCCAGTGGAGCGACCGTTGGCCACCGGCCAGCGTCTGGGGAAGAGGACAGGCAGGTGGCCCCGCAATGAAAGATGGCAGCTCGGCGGCAGCGAAGGCCTTGTCGCGACCGGTCGACCCGCCGCAAGGACCAGTTATCACTTTCGCCTTGCCTGTGCCGGCGTGGCCAGTCACAGTGTCATCCGATATTTCACCTATGCTCGCGAGGCTGGGCGACAATGCGCATTTCAATTGTGATCTCGATGTGTGTCCTCTCTCTCTCCACCGCGCAGCGCACCGTGGCGCAAACCGGTGACACGATTACGCTCACCGTTGGTGACCCGGCTGTCGACGGGACGATATATAAGGAACATTGGGCAAGCGCCGAGCGGTCGATATTGAAAGACGGGAAAGTGGCACGGTCAGTTCGTTACCGAAGTCACACGTATGTGACCACCTGGCACGGCGCCCAAGTGTGCGTCGTCGAGTCGGTCCCCGGTCCCGACGGAACCGATCGCGAATTCTACGAAAAGACCGTGCTCGATCAGAAGAGCACGGCCCTCGTGCACATCGAGGCTCGCGACGGCACTGGACGGACGTTTGTCGCTGACGTCGATGGCAAACACGTGACCGGGAAGTCGCGGGCGTCGCGGACCGCGCCGGAAGAACAGATCGACTTCACCCTGGACACCCCGTCCTACTACGTTCCGTTCGCCGACGCGGCGATCGGGGCGACCAATATCCGGGAGGGACAGATCTGGCGCGTCCCGGTGTTCAGCTTCGGTTCCACGGGACGGAAGACCGAGTGGCACACGCTGCGGCTCCTTGGTCGCGAGAGCTCATCGGCGCCGGACGGGATGGCCGGAGCCTGGATCGTTGACGATCCGGCGGGGCAGTCCAGAATCTGGATTACGATGGAGCCGCCCTATCTACCCCAGGTGCTCCGTACGCTCCCCGACGGCTCGGTCGCTCGCTTCGCCTCTCAGCTCTTGCCGCCCGAGGGACATTCGGCTGGAGCTGCTTCCCGGTGACGTGCGACGCGCCGAACCGTCGTTCGGACCCTCTCGCAGCGACCATCGCGGCATGTCCGCGCTACGGAAAAACCTCAACTATCGCGACCTGCAACAGTTGGGTGCTACTGGTCGCCCTTTCAGCCCTCGCCTCGGCGCAGAGTCCCGGACCGCGGCGCGGCCGGCCACCGGGCCGGGTCGAACTCGCTGACTCGGCGACCGAGGTTTCACTCGCGACCCCGGGCGACCGGCCGATCGTTGACGTGTGGATCAACGGGCGGGGACCATTCAAGCTGGGCGTCGAGACGGGCAATCCCAGTGCGTTGACACTGTACACCGATGCACTGCGGCGACTGGTACCAGCGCTCCCGACACGAGCAACAACGCCATTCCGCATGTCGACTCCGTACGCGCTGGCGGACTCACGCTCCGCGATGTCGACGTTGTCATCCCGGGTCCCTCGCTGCTTCCCACGCAGCTCGACGGTCAGCTCGGGCTGGCCGCATACGCTCAGCTTCTCATCACCGTCGACTGGCCCCGCCGCCGATTGCGTTTCTCACGCGATACACTCCCTGCGACGAACAACACCGACATCATACCGCTCGCACCGATCGGACCGATCATCGGAATTCCGCTCACACTCGGGACGCACGCGGGTACCTTCATCCTCGATACGCAGGGCGGTGTTCATGGGCGTGTCAAACGTCTGATTGTTGGGAAAGTGGCAGGCGGTTGAATATTCTTCGCCTTCACACTCGTTGCTGGCAACGTGGTGCCGTGTCAGCGAGCAAGGATTTCTGGCCAGCGTCCATCATCCTCGACCCGCCACCCCATGATGCTGCGCTCCTGTCTCGCGCTGGGCACCTGTATCGCTCTTGTACACAGCTCGCCGGCCTGGTCTCAGGCTGGCCCGTACGACAAGGCACTCCTGACCGCAGTACGCTCGGTGGCCCGTGCCGTCCCGGGCGATCTGCCAACGGCGGTTCGCTACGTGAGCATCCAGGACGACTCGGCGCCGGGGTCAAATGCGGTCGAGGGTGCGCCGCACGCCAACATCTTCGACGTCGATCCCGTCTTTCAAGTGCGCTACCCGCATGGCTGGATCATGGTCGACGCGGGGTACGACCAAGACGCTGCGGCCAGCATCTTCGGGCACTACCACCCTGACGCCTACGAGCGGGTTCTCCGCGCGCTCGACGGCGCACGCCTCATCGTCGTGACGCACGAGCACGGCGATCACGTAGGCTCGCTCCTCCAACCAACGGTTGCTCGGCGGGTTGCGTACAAAACGATCCTAACGAAGCAGCAGGTCGAATTCCTTCAGCACGACGATCACACCAGCGGCGTATTCGGTCCGGACGCCGCGCGTTCGTTCCTCGTCGCCGACTATCAGCGGCTGCTTCCGGTCGCACCCGGGGTCGTGCTGATTCGGGCCCCGGGCCACACACCGGGATCACAGATCGTGTACGTACAACTGGCATCCGGGCGCGAGATCATGCTGATCGGTGACATCGTCTGGCGCATGATTGGGCTCGAGCTGCGACATCAAAAGCCGGATTCGGTCAGCAGGATGCTGCGCGAGGACCGGACGTCCATCGGGCAAGAGATGGCCTGGCTTGCCGACATAGTCGCCCCCGGCGGGGTGGTGGTTGTAGCGAGCCACGACGGAAGCGCGATCCACGCGCTCGTTCGCGCCGGCACACTTCGTGAAGGCCTCGACCTGACATCACCCTGAGGACAACGCGACGCACGGGCGTGACGGATTCACCGCGGTCGCGCGAAGCGGTGCCGTTCGAGAACCGAAGGTCGCCTTGTTGGGGCAACGGCCCCGCTACTGCAGGTGGATCGCGATCGCGATGAGGATGCACGCCGCGCCGAACGCCGCTATGGCCAGAGTGAGGCGCGCAGTCACGCGGATGTAGTCCTCGAAGCGGACACTGGCGGCCGCGAGAATTGCCATCAAGCCGCCGTTCGTCGGCGTGACCAACTCGCACAGCCCCGCGCCGAACTGATACGCCAGCACCGTCACCTGGCGCGACAGCCCGATCAGGTCCGACAGCGGTACCAGCACGGGCAGCGTCAGGACGGCGTCTCCGCTCACACTTGGCACCGGCACGTGCACGATCGCCTGCACCGCCATCATCGCGATCGCCGACGCGCCGGCCGGTAGTGAGGCGAGCGGCGCCGCGAGCCCGTGCACCACGGTGTCGATGATGTGGCCCTCGGTCATGACGACGGAAATCGACCGCGCGACGCCGATGAGAATCGCGGCGAATGCGATCGACCGGAATCCTTCCACGAACGCGTCTGCCGTGCCCGCGATCCCTAATCCCCCGGCGACGCCGGCGGCCACGCCCATCACGAAGAACAGCCCCGCGTCCTGGTCGAAGTCCCAGCCCTGCGTCATCACGCCCCACACGAAGACCGCGAACGCCGCCAGCACGATCGTGATCACGAGTCCGCCGCGGCCGTGCGTCGCGCGCGCGGATGCGGGCGGGGCGGACGCTGGATCGACCGGCCGGCGCGTCCGCCGTGCGTAGCGGATCGTCGCACCGATCCACAGCGCGAGCGCCAGGGCGAGCGTCACGAGGCGGAACAGGCCGCCCGATCCCTGGGGGAGGTGCGCGACCTTCTGCGCGATGAGCACCTGAAATGGATTGATCGGGCTGAACGCCGAGCCGATGGCTGCCGTACCGACGCTCATCATCACGGCCGTCATCGGATTGAAGCCCAGCCGCTCCGTCAGTACCAGCAGCGCGGGCACCAGCGCGATGATCTCCTCCTGCATGTTCTCGAGCGCACCTCCGGCCGCGAACGCGAGCGACACCAGCGGAATTGCGAGGATGCCGAAGTTGCCGAGTCGCCGGACCAGCCAGTCGATGCCGTCGTGGAGCGCGCCGGTTTTGTCCACGACCCCGAACGCGCCGCCGATCAGAAAGACGAAAAACACGACCGAGGCGGCGTCGATCAGTCCGCGCGGGATCGCGACGGCGGCACCGAACGCGTTGACGGGTGCCGGCGGGACGTGGTGAAACGTCCCGCTCACGACCACCGGGCGGCCTGTGAGCGGATCGCTGCGCCGGTCGTACTCGCCGGCGGGAATGATGTACGTGAGTGCCGCCGCGATCAGCGTGCAGACGACGAGGAGTGTGAGCGGGCTTGGCACCCGGATCAGGCGCGCGAGGCGCATCACGCGAGTATCACGCAGTATCACGCGCAGCTCAGCGGAGACGAGCAAGGTCCGCCGCGCACATGTTGCCGCGGCGGACCAATACGGTGGATGGGCTTTCTCTCCGCCCTAGCGCGGTGTGCCGCCGCCCATGCCCCCTGGCATCTGGACCTGCGTGTATCCCGCAGGCGGGGAGAACGCATCGTCGCTCACCGGCGACCGGTCGATCTTCGTGGCCTCGAAGCTGAAGCCGGGTTGTCCAGCACTGCTCGCCGTCAGCTTCAGAATGCCGTTTCCGGGCCCCAGTTCATCGCTCACGGCGCCCCAGGGGGAGTTGCCTGCGCCCATCCGGCCCCCGAGATGCGCCCATGTGGCCGGGTTGATGCCGGCGCCCTTCGCGACGCACATATCGCCTTCCACGGCCTTGCCGTTGCTCGTGCCGGTCCCGTGTATCACCTGGCACGACACACCCGCCACGGTCTCGGTGCGCCCGGTCTTTGTGAATGTGAACTTCGGCGCGTTCGCCGCATCAGCGCCCTTGCCCATCCCGTCCATCGCGCCCGCCATGCTCTCTGGCACCACGATGTACTTCTGCTGCTGGTCCATCACCATCATGCGCGTGTGAGCGGCGCCGTCCATCACCATGGCTCCGCTCTCGCCTGGATTCGCCGGGTTGCTCATGCCCACTCGCATCTTGCTGCCCTTGCTTGTCACAACCAGAGTCACGGTCTTGCCGTTCTCGTTGTGTATCTGAAACGTCTGCGTCCCTTCGAATCCGGTGTCCTGCGCTGCGGCTTGCTGCACGGCAGCGACGGAAAGTCCAATGACAACGATGGACGCCGTGCTCCACACTTTTCGCATACGCGCATCCCCTCAGGCAAGACGGTCGGTTGAGTGGCCCGCATGTCGCGCGGCGTCGGGGCCGCGGCTGCCGGGATCGATCGGGTCCAGCGCCGTGAAGCATCGGTCGAAGTGGCGCGCAGCGCCAGAGTCCTTTTTGCCGAGGCCAGTCTCAAAGAACGCGAACCCTGGGTAGCGAGGTTCGGCTGGGGCCACTAGCCGTAGTGGGACGGTAACCGCAGTTCTACCGGGCCGGTCGCGACCGGCCCCTACCAGGGGTGGTTTCTGGTTACACCCTGGCTGCGGTGAGACGGCAGCTCTTCACCATAGACCGGCGTTGGCCGCGGTGGGACGGCAACCGCAGTTCTACCGGGCCGGTCGCGACCGGCCCCTACCAGGGGTCGTTTCTGGCTGCACCCTGGCAGCGGTGAGACGGCAGTCTTGTCCCTGGCGCGGAGTTAGAACAGCGAGGGAAGCACGTACCTGCCGCCTCCGGTCGTGACGATCACCAGGTTCATGATCACGAACATGAGGTCGTAGTTCCAGCCCAGGCTGTCCTTCCCCCAGAATCCTGTATGCCAGTTCACGATCTTCTTCTTGATCGTGCCCGCCATGATGAGGATGAGGCCGATGGCTGCGAGTTGCGCCAGCACTCCGGTCAACACCCCCAAGCCTCCCAGCAGTTCGGCCGTCCCCACCACCCGCGCCAGCCCGGGGCTTATCTCGTTTTGCTTCGCCTTGGCCACGGGGTTCGATACCTGGCGCCAGCCACTGGTGATGAACACGGCGGCGACGACGCAACGCAGCAGGAACAGCGCGATGTCGCTGTACTCGAGCAGACGAGGGAAGACGATTGCCACGCCAGGCGGAAGGTGCAAAACGAGAGCCGCCGGGCGTTGTTGTGTGCCGATCCGGCGCTTCAACTGTGGCTGACAGATATAATTGTCATTGACCCAATTAACGGGCAAGACAATATTATCAGTCATCTGTCCCAGTCGCTCTTTCCCGCCAATGCCTGCTGACTGCCTCGTCGTCGAATCAACTAATCAGGCCGCCATACTGATGGATCCGGTCCGCCTCCGGATCCTCACTCTCTTGCGCCAACCCGAATCCGCCGCTGGTGTCGCGCGGGCTCTCGGTCTCCCCCGCCAACGCGTCGGCTACCACATTCGAGCCCTCCAGAACGCGAAGTTCCTCCAATTCGTCGGCGAGCGCCGCAGCCGTAACTGTGTCGAACACCTCCTCCAGGCCACGGCATCGTTCTTTATCGTCAGCCCCCACGCTCTGGGTGCGGCTGGCGTCGTGGGCGGGGACTCGGGCGCCGTCCGCGATCGCTTTTCCAGCAGCTCCCTCCTCGCCGCCGCCAGCCGCACGATCGCTGCGGTCGGTGCATTACGCGAGCGCGCAGCGGCTGCTGGCCGCCAGTTGCCGACGCTTACGCTCGAAGCCGGGGTGCGCTTCGCCTCCCCCGAGGACCAGCGCGCGTTCGCCGACGAGCTCATGGACTCCTTTGCCACACTCGTCGCCAAGTACCACGATGATCAAGCCCCCCGCGGGCGCCGGTTCCGCGTCGTGGTCTCCGGACATCCGGCCGTCCCTCCGGATGCCGCGGGGCCCGCTGGCGAACGACACCCGTAACGGCAGCCGTAATGAGGCCGGCAGCACACTCACCCCCATCGAATTTCGCGACGTTCCGACGATAATTAGCTGTATCGCACGAGCGGCCCGCTTCCACCATCAGCGGCCGTCGTCTCCCTCCGCACTCCGGCCCGCATGCCAACGATTGGCTCCGATGTCCAGATCCAGGTGTTCTCGGATCGCTCGCCCGGCGACTCGCGCCTCCCGTTCGCCTACGAAGATTGGGAGCGCTGCGCGCGCGCCGAGATGCATCCGTCGGCGTACGCGTATGTCGCGAACGGAGCTGGCGGCGAGGACACCATGCGTGCCAATCGCGAGGCGCTCTACCGGCATCGCATCTGGCCGCGCGTCGCGCTCGACGTCGGTGACCGCGACCTCAGTACCACCGTACTCGGTACGCGCTCGGCGGCCCCGTTCTTCCTTGCTCCTGTTGGCGTGCAAGGGATCATCCACCCGCAGGGCGAACGCGCGACCGCACGCGCGGCTGCGGCGATGGGCGTGCCGTTCACGCTGAGCACGGTCTCATCGGTCACGCTCGAGGAGGTCGCCGGCATCATGGGCGACGCTCCCCGATGGTTCCAGCTCTACGCGGGTCGCAGCCACGAGGTCATCGGCAGTATGGTGGGCCGAGCGGAGGCGGCTGGCTATTCTGCGCTGGTGCTCACGCTCGACACGACGATGCTCGGCTGGCGGGAGGCCGATCTCACCAACGCCTTTCTCCCGTTCCTTAACGGCGACGGCATTGCGAATTACCTCTCGGACCCAGCGTTCGTTGCGCGACTGGCGAAACCACCCGACGAAGATCCTCGGGCCGCCATCGCGGAATGGTTACGGATCTTCGTGAACCCCTCGTTCGGATGGAAGGACGTGGCACTCATCCGAGGGATCACCAAGCTGCCGTTCCTTCTCAAAGGCATCATGCATCCGGCTGATGCGGAGCTGGCGATCCAGCATGGGGCCGACGGCATCATCGTCTCCAACCACGGCGGCCGTCAGGTCGATGGCGCGATTGGTGCGGCTGACGCTTTGCCCGTCATCGCCGCCGCCGTCCGCGGTCGCGTCCCGGTTCTCATGGACAGCGGCATTCGCCGCGGTGCCGATGTCCTCAAGGCCATCGCACTCGGCGCATCCGCCGTGATGATCGGCCGCCCGTACGCATTTGGCCTCGCTGCCGCGGGCGAGGCCGGTGTCCGGCAGGTCATCCGCAACCTGCAGGCTGACACCGATCTCGAGATGGGCCTTTCCGGCCTGCGATCGGTCAGCGAGATCGGTCCCTCTCTGCTCTCGAGTCAAATCCAGTCATGACCGCTCCGAAACCGGCACCACCAGCTCCGAGGATCTCCTCGCCGGTCATTGCGTCGTCCGAGTCGCTCAACCCCACGCTCAACGACGCGCAGATCGAGCGCATTGCGAAGCATGGCCAAAGGCGCCAGATCCACGAAGGCGAGGTGCTCATCCACCCGGGCGAACAAACCACGCGGCTCTTCATCGTGATCGATGGCGAGTTGACAGTGGTCCGGTCCAGGGATGTCGTCGGCGTCGCCAGTGACGAGGCGCAGGAGCCCGAGGTGGTCATCGTGTTCGGGCCGGGCCAGTTCAACGGCGAAGTTGGCATCCTCTCGGGACGCCGCGGCTTCGTCGAGATCCGCGCCACCCAACCTGGCGAGGTAATCGAGGTCGAACGCGACCAGCTTCTCGCGCTCGTGCAGACGGACAGCGAGCTGAGTGAGATCATGATGCGCGCGTTCATCCTTCGGCGTGTCGAGATGATCGCGCACCGCTTCGGCGATGTCGTGCTGGTCGGCTCGAGCCACACGTCCGAGACACTGCGCATCAAGGAGTTCCTCACCCGCAACGGCCATCCGTTCACGTCGATCGATCTGGACCAGCACGCCGATGTCCAGGATGTCCTCGACCGGTTTCACGTCACGGTCAAGGACACGCCGGTCGTCATCTGCCGCGGCGAATCGGTCCTCCGCAATCCGACGAACCAGCAAATCGCTGACTGCCTCGGCTTCAACGACGCCATCGACGAGACGCAGGTACGTGATCTGCTCGTCATCGGTGCCGGCCCGGCAGGTCTCGCCGCCGCGGTCTACGCCGCCTCCGAAGGCCTCGATGTCCTCGTTGTCGAACCCAACTCTCCCGGCGGCCAAGCCGGGTCGACTTCCAAGATCGAGAACTACCTCGGATTCCCCACGGGGATCTCGGGGCAGGAGCTGGCGGGTCGCGCCTTCGCGCAAGCCCAGAAGTTCGGCGCGGAAATCCTGATCGCGCAGGGCGCGACGCGGCTGCTGTGCGACCGCGTGCCCTACGTGGTCGAGACGGGTGCCGGCACCCGTGTCTCAGCCCGCGTCGTCGTCATCGCCACGGGCGCGGAATACCGGCGGCTGCCGCTGGACAGTCTCAAGCGGCTGGACGGATTCGGAGTCTACTACAGCGCGACGGCCGTCGAAGCGCAACTGTGCCGCGACAATGAGGTCATCATCGTCGGCGGCGGCAACTCCGCCGGCCAGGCCGCCGTCTACCTCTCCCAGACAGCCGCGCGGGTGCATGTCCTCGTCCGGTCGGACGGCCTCGCCGCCAGCATGTCACGGTACCTGATCCGCCGGATCGAGGAGACGCCCAACATCACGCTCCACACCCGCACCGAGATTGTCGCGCTCGACGGCAAGGATCGTCTCGAACACGTGCGATGGCGCGACATGCGCACCGGCGAGACGACGGATCGCGCCATCGGCAACGTCTTCGTGATGACGGGCGCCAATCCCAACACCGCCTGGCTCAACGGATGTATCGCGCTCGACGAGCACGGCTTCATCAAGACCGGGCCGGCGCTGTCGGCCGAAGAACTCCGCGAAGCATCGTGGCCCCCGGGCCGTGCTCCCTTCCTCCTCGAGACGAGTCTCCCGGGAGTTTTCGCCGCCGGCGATGTCCGCTCGGGCAGCGTGAAACGGGTCGCGTCAGCGGTCGGCGATGGATCGATCGCCGTGAGTTTCGTCCACCAGGTGCTCGCGCAGCAGGGCGCGGTAGCAGGTCGCGGCTAAGCGCAGCCGGGCTACCTCATGACCGGCGCCGGCCGATGCAGCAGCAAGCGCTGTTTCTACTTCCTGCCTGCTGTTCTTCCGCTCTCTAGCGCGGCTTCAGCGAAGCCATATCGATCACGAACCGGTACTTCACGTCGCTCTTGAGTACCCGCTCGTACGCCTCGTTGATCTGCTGGATCGGTATCCGCTCGATGTCGGACACGATCCCGTGCTCGGCGCAGTAGTCCAGCATCTCCTGCGTCTGCGCGATCCCGCCGATCGCCGACCCTGCCAGCGATCGCCGTTTCCCGATCACCGAAAATGCTTCCACCGGCGCCGGATGCTCGGGCGCCCCGACCAGCACCATGGTGCCGTTGCGGCGAAGGAGCCGCAGGTAGCTGTTGAGATCGTGATCCCCGGACACGGTGTCGATCAGGAAGTGAAAGCTGTCCTCGTGCGGTTTGAGCGCGCCGGGGTCCCGCGTCACCACGACCTCGCGGGCGCCGAGCCGCCGCGCATCCGCTTCCTTGCCCGGCGTCGTCGTGAATTGGGTCACGTGTGCGCCGAAAGCGTGCGCGAACTTGAGCGCCATGTGGCCAAGCCCGCCCAATCCGATCACACCGACCCGTTGCCCCGGCTGCACGTCCCAATGCTTCATCGGTGAATAGGTCGTGATCCCCGCACACAGAAGGGGCGCCACCGCCGCGAGATCCAGCTTCGGGCTGATGCGCAGCACGAACGCTTCGTCCACGACGATGTGGCTGGAGTACCCGCCGTACGTCGGCATCCCGTCGTGGAATCGGCCGTTGTAGGTGAAGACGGTCATGCCGCGCTCGCAGTACTGCTCTTCGCCGTCCCGGCAGCTCCCGCACTCCCGGCAGGAATCCACCATGCAGCCGACGCCGGCCAAGTCGCCCACCTTGAACTTCCTGACAGCCGCCCCGACGTGCGTCACCCGCCCCGCGATCTCGTGGCCTGGCACCATCGGGTAGATCGACCCGCCCCACTCGTCCCGTGCCTGATGGATGTCGGAGTGGCAAACGCCCGAGAACAGGATCTCGATCTGCACGTCTCTGGGGCCGGGCTCGCGCCGCTCGAACTCGAAAGGACCGAGGCGGCTCTTGGCGCTCCGGGTGGCGTATCCGACGGCGTGGCTCACTGTCGCATCTCGGGAGGGGGTGACCGGCTCGATGACCGGGCTCGATGGGTCCGCGCGCCGGATCTTTCGGTCCGGACGCCCGGAGTAACGTAAACTCAAGACGTAACCCTTCTCCTGGAGTGCATCGCGTGCGGCGCCGGTTCCTAGCACTGTTTTGTGGGACGCTGATCCCGCTGGGCCAATCATCAGGCCAATCACCCGATTCGGCGCCGCTGCTGCACACCGGCATCACCGGCGTCAAGCACGCGACGGGTTTGGCCGATCCGACATTTGTCCTCTCGCTCCGCCCCGTCCAGCACGTCGTGCTCGATGCAGTCGCCGGCCCGATCGGTGCTGCTCATATCGATTCGCTCTTGCACAGCACTCCGGTGACTCGCGCCGATCTGGTCAAACTCGGCATCCTCCGCACGCAAGGGAACACGCAAGGGAACACGCAAGGGAACACGCAAGGGAACGAGTACGCGATCGCCTACCTCGTGCTCACGGCGGGCGACCAGCGAGCGATCTACGCCGCGGCCCGGACGTACGGTCCATCCCTCGCTCGCGCGTACGAATCACACCGCGCGGAGTTCGAACGGCTGCTCGCGCAGTACCGCAGGCCCGACCTGCGGGCCGAACTCGCGTTCGCGATAGTCGCGGGAATGTCGATGAACTGGGATGGGCTCAAGCTCACGACGGACCTCGGCTACCGCGTCGCGCCGGTCCGCTACCCGAACGGCGACGCGTATCTGTTTCACTCGAACCAGCCCGGTGCCCACAATCCTGCCGATGGCCTCTACTCCGAGAGCCACAGCCTGCCGGGTGCGCAGACGACATTCACCACATTCGGCGACGGGCCTTCGATCCCGCGGACACACGGGATCCCCGACGTATTCGACGGACCGGCCGAAGATGGGCTCGAATCACTGAAAGGCGACCCCGCGGTGTACGGAGCGGTCCAGGGCGAACTGCTCGCCTACATCGAAGACGCCGCCGCCGACGCGGGCGCCCTGATGGCGGCGCTGGCTGCTGCGCCGCTCACAGTTCCGGCGATGCGCGCGCGTGTGCGTCTGCCGGACGCGCGCTTCGATGCGTCCCTGCGGTTCCTCGAGGCACTCGGCTACGTCCGCAAATCCGGGGATACGTACGACGTTGCGGTTCCCGTGCTCACGCTGCGCGACAAGCCGATGCTCGATTCGACGCTCGCGCTCAGCCGCCGCATCATGACCGAGTGGCTCGCCGCCAACCACGGCGCGATGGAGCACGACCTCGCAGGCCTTTCATCCGTCCGCGACGGGCTCCCCTTCGCGGCCCCGTTCGGTGAAGTGTGGCATTACGTCTTTGGCCTCGCGGCAAAGTCCCTCGCCACCGACGGATTCTTCGCCGACCCGCGGGCCCAAGGCCGCCGAGACACGGGCTACGTCCCACTCGTCTGGACAACGTCGCTGTATCACCTCTAGTCCTCGCTGCTCGTCCGTCGGCTCTCCTCGTTCTTCTTCCAACTCCTCCTATTTCGTCCCGCTCACCCACGAGAGCACCCGGTCGAGCGTACTCGGCGCTTGCGGGTCGATGATGCGCACCTCGACGCTCGCCATGAAGGAGCCGCCTGTGATCCGGATGAGTGGAGCGTCCAGTGAGGGCGTGCTCTTCGAGCGGTTCTTGACGGTGAACTCGCCGAGGAAGGGTGACCCATCACACTCGACGCGCAGGTTGTGCGGTACCGTGATCTCGACATTCCCCATGAACGCGCGAACGTGGATCTCCGACGTGCCCGGACCAAGATGGATGTTCCTGAGATCGAGTTTGACCTCTCCCATGATTGCCAGCGCGCGGAAAAGGCGGGGCAGCACCCAGCCACCATTCCGTGTGGTGCTCGACAGGCACGCCATCACGCCCTGGCGATCGGGAACCGACTCGGGCGGCACGAGTACCGGGCCGCCGGAATAGGGAGCAACCGGCCCAGCCGGCACCGATCCAGGGGGAAGCGGAACGCTCATCGGCGGATGGGCAGAGAGTTGCGCAGTGCGAGAAGTGCAGGGATGCGAGAACGAAGGCAGCTATCCATCAGCCACTGGCAGCGAATCGCATCCTGGAACGGCGAAAACGTATTTGATGGCAAAGCAGCCAACCGCGTGGATGGCGGATGGATGTGGATCAATGACCGGAGCGCCAAGGCGCCACTCGGCGGCCCGATCACTGCGCACGCAACCCCGCCGGCGTTTCCCACGCAGCCTTGCTCAGGTCCTCGGCAGCGTGCCATGGCGGTACATCTCCCTGAACTGGCGGATCTCTTCAGCGCCGAACACACCGAGTTGGGTGAAGATCTCGGCCGCGAACTCCACAGCACCGAGGCCTGAGGCGGAGATCACACCATCATCGGTGACCGCCAGTACATCAGCGTACATGCTGTCCTCGCCTGATCCAGGTGCATGCTGCTCGAGATACGCGCGGCCGTTACTCGTATGCCGGCGTCCGCGAAACAACCCGGCGCGCGCCGCCGCGATGGTGGCGCCGCAGATCGCGGCGACCGGTACGCGGGCCGCCCGCATGCGCGCCAATACGGGATCCAGCATGTCCGCCGGATACCCGGCCTCCCATACATCTCCGCCCGGAAGGATGAGCAATTCGGTGTTCTCCGGGGAGAGGCCGGCCAGAGCCTGGTCGGGGACGATCCGCAATCCGCCCATCGACGTCACCGGCCGGAGATCATAACCGGCCGTCGTGACAGACCGGCCGCCCCACCGGCGGAGCCCTGTGAGCGCAAACGCGGGCTCCCAATCCGCGAACCCGTCGAATACAAGCAGCACAACAGCTCTGGCCACCGCAACGCTCCACGTTGATGCGCGCTATGAGGTAATGATGGCGTTGCCACCGCGCCAGGCCGCAGCTATCGCGAGCCGACGCCCGGTGTCTCGAAGTGGCGTGGGTCTTTGGCCAGCATAACGGCTGCGTCCCGTTCAGCGCCGGATGTTTCCGCGACGAGCGTAATGCTTTCCAGCACAATTGTTTACACGGATCATGTGACCGATATTGCATCTCATACGCATATTGCGTACGATTGAGATGCAAGAGTGTCCGGAGATATGAGCTGCGTGCGCAACGACATCGATTTCCGGGGTGCGATTCGCCGGTGTTGCCGCGGTGAGGCCAGGGCTCCCCATCGGCCTTCGAAGCGAGCATTACGTGCGGTGCGAGGTAATCTTGGGGGGTTGGCCAGATATCGTTCACGTACAATGGTTTACATATATCGCAAACAGCGTATGCTGTCAGCGTAATGCATAACGCGGTCAACAATCCATTCTGGTATGGCGAATCGGTTGGCTCGCTCCTCGGCCGCGACGCCGATGTCGGTGTCGTGGTTGACGCCCTCACCAACGCCGGCCGCCTTCTTCTTATGGGGTGGCGCCATTTCGGCAAGACGTCGATCCTGCATGCTGCATGCGCCGAGGTGACGGCGCGGGGGGTCGCCGTCTTGCGGTACGACGCGGAAGCCTTCGAATCCCTCGAAGCGCTCGCGCGGGAGATGGCCTCTGGCGCTACTCGAACGTTCGCCACGTCACTTGATCACGCCGGCGATATCGCCCGGCGGTTTTTCGCGTTGCTTGGTGCTGGCGCGTCGTACGATTTCACGAGCCAGCAGCTCACCATCGAGTTTGCGCTCACAGCGGCTCAACGCCAGCGGCCGATCACGGTCCTCACCGTGGTGCTCGATGGGATCGAGCAACTCGCGGCCACCCACGGCCGGCCCGCTGCCGTGGTCCTCGATGAGTTCCACGAGATCATTCTCGAAGGCGGGGATCGTGCAGCGCACGAACTCCGCGCCACGGTCGCGTCGCACCGCTACACCGGCTACGCATTTGCGAGTTCAAATCTCAGGTTGATGGACGAGCTTATGAACCGCGGATCCGCGCCCCTCCAGGGCCTCGCCGATGCTCGCGTACTCGGCGCCATTTCACGCCACGATTTCCGGCCGCTCATTCGTCGTGGCTTGGCGTCAGCCGGCGCACCAGACGGCGCATCGGCCGGCGCGCCGGCCGACGACGCTGGCATTGAGGAGATACTCGATCTGGCCGAGGATGTGCCGCGCAACGTCCAGTGGCTGTGCAGCGGTTGCTGGGATGATCTCCGGGCCGGCCGGACATCGTCTCTGACTACCACCGCCGCCGGTGCCGCGCTCGACCGGATCGTCGGTGAGCACTATTCTCAGTACATGCTGGTATGGGCCAACCTCACCAGCGCGCAGCGGCGTACACTCAAAGCGATCGCGCACGAACCGTCCGCGGATTTCCGTCTCACGGAAGTCGCCGGCGCAGCGGGGCTGGCGCCGTCCACGATGCAACGCACCCTCGCCGCGCTCGAAGACCGCAGCCTCATTCGCTACGCGGCCTCGGACACCGGCACCCAGCGCGGTGTGCAATGGCGGCTGAGCGATCCGTTCTTCGCACACTGGCTCGCGCGTGCGCAGGGGACGACATGATCCGGACTGGCGTGTGACGACATCGCCGCGAGGCGATCCCCAGGTGCTCATCGCCGGCGCGGGGCCGACGGGCCTCGTGCTCGCGCTGCTCCTCGTGCGCATGGGAGTCCGAGTCCGCATCGTCGACCCCGCCGCCGAACCAGGGACGACCTCGCGAGCGCTCGCGGTGCAGGCACGCACGCTCGAGTTCTATCAGCAGCTCGGATTCGCCGACCTCGTCGTGGAACGCGGCCGCGCGTTCGATGCGGTCAACCTCTGGGTCGAGGGACGCAAGGCCGCGCATCTTGCGATTGGTGCTCTCGGCGGGGGCCTCAGCCCGTTCCCGTATCCGACGATATTCCCGCAGGACGAACACGAGCGGCTTCTGATCGAGCGCCTGTCAGCCGCCGGGGTCGAAGTCGAGCGCGGGACCGCCGTCTCGAGCTTCACGCACGCCGGCACGACGATGCGAGTGCAGTTGGCCCGGAACGGCGGGACGACCGAATCATGCGAGGTGATGTTCCTCGCGGGTTGCGATGGCGCTCACTCCCGGGTCCGGCAGGGACTCGGCGCCACGTTCCTCGGCGGCACCTATGAGCACCTGTTCTATGTCGCGGACGTCGAGGCGAGCGGCGCGGTCGTCGACGCCGAGCTGCACGTCGCGCTCGACGATGCCGACTTTGTCGTACTCTTCCCAATGAAAGGTGCGGGACGCGTGCGGCTCGTCGGCGCGGTACGTCCGGAGGCGTCCGGGAACGAGTCCCTCACGTGGGCAGACGTGGGGAAAGATGCGATGACACGCCTCAATCTTACGGTCAGCCAGGTCAACTGGTTTTCGACGTACCGTGTCCATCACCGTGTCGCCAACCAATTTCAGCGCGGCCAGGCGTTCCTGCTCGGCGACGCGGCACATGTTCACAGCCCGGTCGGCGGCCAGGGCATGAACACCGGGATCGGCGACGCCATGAACCTCGCGTGGAAGCTCGCGGCGTTCATTCACGGCCAGGCCGATAACCGGATTCTCACGACCTATGAGCCCGAACGCATCGCGTTCGCGCGCCAGTTGGTGCACACGACCGACCGCGCGTTCACCTTCGTCACCGACAACGGCCCGCTCGCGCGCTGGGTGCGTCTGCGGCTCGTGCCGCGTATCCTTCCGCCGTTCTTTTCGTTCACCGCCGCGCGGCGGCTCATGTTCCGAACGGTCTCGCAGATTGGGATTCGATACCGGTCGAGCCGGCTGAGCGCTGGCCAGGCGGGACGCGTCCACGGCGGCGACCGGCTTCCGTGGGTACCGCCGGAGAAAGATGGACAGCCGGCCGCGAGTAACTTCGCCCCCTTGTCGTCACTGGCATGGCAGGTCCACGTCTACGGGGACGCGACACCTGGCCTGGCCGCCGCATGCGACGCGCGCGGTCTTCCGCTCCATACGTTCGCGTGGCGGCCAGCAGTGCGCACCGCCGGGCTCCAGCGAGGAGCCGCATACCTCGTTCGGCCGGATGGATACGTGGCCCTTGCCGATTCGGCGGCGAGTCCCATCACGCTGCACCACTTCCTCGATGATCGCGGTCTCCATCCGGGAGCGAGAGGGCAGGGGACCTGATCTGAGCGCCCGCTGTTGGAGGATGGTGGCGGTACCAGTGCCCAGATTCCGTGATGGCGTCTGGCCGGCACGACACGACTCATGCACATTGGAACTCACCAATGTCCGGTCGCCGGGTCCTGAACGGCCCATTGCCGGCGGCGATGAGCGGCACGCTCGCCGGAGCGCCTTGATGGATGCCGGGCGGCAATACATGGAAATGGACACGACAGTGACCACGGCACACCGACGTCGCGCGGGCCCGGAGCGCACGGCTTGAATTCACAAGACCCGCGCGAACAGCTGCAGGCCGCGCTCGGCGGGCAGATCACCATCGAGCGGATCCTCGGCCGCGGCGGGATGGCCACCGTCTATCTCGCGCGCGATGCGAAGCACGGCCGGTCGGTCGCACTCAAGGTCCTGCATCCCGAACTGTCCGCCACACTCGGTCCGGAACGCTTCCGGCGTGAGATCGCCCTCGCCGCAAAGCTCCAGCACCCGCACATCCTCGGCGTCTACGACTCCGGCGAGACGCCTACCGGCCAGCTCTGGTTCACGATGCCGTACGTCGAGGGCGAGAGCCTCCGCGACCGGCTCCGGCGGGAACACCAGCTCTCGGTCGAAGACACATTGCGCATCGCGCGCGACATCGGGGGCGCACTGGATTACGCGCATCACGCCGGATTCGTGCATCGGGACATCAAACCCGAGAACATTCTCTTCTCGGGTGACCACGCGCTTCTCGCGGACTTCGGCGTCGCGCGCTCGATGGATGCCGTCACACCACCCGGCGACACGCGGCGCCCAAGTGGCGAAACGCTGACGCACACCGGCTTCGCGGTCGGCACGCCCGCGTACATGAGCCCGGAGCAGGCGAGCGGCGACCGCACGCTCGACGCGCGGACGGACGAATACGCACTTGCCGTCGTCGTCTACGAGATGCTCGGGGGTGAAACGCCCTACGTGGCGAGCACACCACAGGCGATGATTGCCAAGATGATGGCGAGCCCTCCGCCATCGATCCGCATCATCCGCCGCGACGTCACGCGCGGCGTCGACGCCGCGATCCGCAAGGCGCTCGCCGCGACGCCTGCCGCCCGGTATCCGAGCGCCGGCGCATTCGTGGCGGCGCTGGCGACCGGGTTCGCCCAGGGATCCACCGAACCCGGCTTCCCTCTGCTACGAGTAGCTGCTGGCGTGCTCGTGGTCGCAGCCCTCGCCGCTGGGGGGTATTTCTGGTACACGCGAGCCACGGCGCCGGCTGGTCCGGTGCTGCTCGCGGTGTTGCCGTTCGACAATGTCGGCGATTCGGCGAATGCCTACTTCGCGGAAGGCATCACCGATGAGATCCGCAGCAAGCTCACCAACCTGCCGGGCCTCCAGGTGATCGCCAGCGGGAGTTCCAATGAATACCGGCACAGCAGGAAATCGGCGCAGGAGATCGGTCGCGAACTGGGTGTACGCTACTTACTTGTCGGCCGGGTGCGATGGGATCGCCACACGGGGCCCACAGGCCAGCCCCGAGTCCGCGTCGATCCAGAGTTGGTGCAGGTCGATGGCGTGCGGGTTCCGACGAGCCGCTGGCAACAGTCGATTGACGCGCCGCTCGTCGATGTGTTCAACGTCCAGACGAACATCGCGACGGCGGTGGCCAATCAACTCCGGCTCACGCTGGGTGCGGGCGAGCGCGCCAATCTGGCCCAGCGGCCCACACAAAACCTGGATGCCTACGACGAGTTCCTCCGCGGCACCGAGTACGACGAGACGGGCACTGGGCTCAGCTCTCAGCGCTCAGCGATCGCCGCGTATCAGGAGGCTGTGCACCTCGACTCGGGCTTCGCGCAGGCATGGGCCCGCTTGGCCGAGTCGCACGTGAATATCTACGGGAACGGCGGCGCGTCTGCCGCCGAAGGCGATTCGGCTTTGCACGACGCGCAGAGAGCCCTGGCGATCTCTCCGGATCTCGCGGAAGCCCATGCCGCCCTGAGTTACTACTACACCGTGGTCGAACGTGACTTCGTCAAGGCTCAGGCCGAGGCGCGGCCGGCCCACGCAGGAACAAATCCGACCCTACTCGACGAGCTTGCCTATGCCGAGGAGCACATCGGGCAATGGGATTCTGCAGTCGCGAACCTCCAGACAGCCGTACAACTTGATCCGAGAGAAGCCGGCAACTCGGCCGATCTGGGCTTCGCTCTCGTTTACCTGCGCCGCTACGCGGGCGCGAAGATCGCGCTCGACCACGCGCTCGCCCTCACCCCTGCCGACCTCACGGCAGTCGAATGGCGAGTCATGGCGTCGCTCGGGGAGGGCGACGTGGCTGGCGCGCAGCGGGTGCTTCACGCCGTCCCTGCAACGGTGAACCAGGCGTCGCTCGTCAGTTCCATCGCCGAGGAGCGGGGACAGGAGTGGATCCTCGACGAGGCCCAGCGGCGCTACCTGCTGACGTTACACCCGTCAGACTTTGATGATGACCGTCCGACATGGGCGCTCACGCTCGCGCAAGCCTACGCCACACTGGGAGACATACCGCGATGCCGTGCATACGCTGACAGCGCGGCAGCCGCGTACAAATCGATGATTGTGAAAACGCCCGGCCGTGCAGCACCCTACAGGGGTCTGGGCATCGCGTATGCCTACGCCGGCCGGCCCGCGGACGCGGTGAGCGCGGGAGAACACGGCGTCGCGTTGATGCCGCTGTCCCGTGACGCGCGCGTGGGAGTCGTGTACCTGCACGACCTCGCCCGCATTTATACGATGGCGAAACAGCCGGAGCGCGCGATCGACGTGCTTGATACGCTCGTGAGCCATCCCGGCTACCTGTCGCCAGGGTGGATCCGGATCGATCCGGCGTTCACGGCGCTGCGGGGCAACCCGCGCTTTGACCGCCTCATTAGCACCCATCGGGCCGATTCGGCCGGCCAGTCCTCACTGCGCCACGGGCGGCGCACCCCAGTCCCAACCTTCGCTGCCGAAGAAGGGCATCCCGGCGGTCTGCGGCCGATCGAGATCGGCGACCAGGAGCGCGACACCCACCGTACCGTGATACAGGCTGTCGGGGTGCGGGGGTGGGTCGGCGGCCGTGACGCGCGCGGCACGCGACGCAAGCGTGGCAGCGCGACGATACCACGCGGCATCGCCAGTCGCCCGGTACCGCACGAGTAACGCATACGCCACTCCTGCCAACCCGCAGCAGATGTTAGCGATGGCGTCCGACGCGTGCTCCCAGGTGCTCCAGGCCGCGCGGTCGGCCAGGTCATCGAACGCTGTGTCGCCGGTGAGGCGCGCTGCCAGCGTCCAAAGGTGCACGAGCCCCGCGGATCCGTTGCACCAGCCGGCCAGAAGTGTCCGGTACTCCGGTACGCGCGGATCGAGCGTGTGTGGCCACCGCAGCCCGCGGCCCCACGGCTGAGCGTACGACGCGATCTCTCGGAGTCGCGGGACCATGTCCGCGGATGCCGGCCGCCCCGTGACCGCGGACCAGCGGAGCGCCGCGTATAGCACGCCGGTCCAGCCGTGCGCGGCGCCCATCGCGGAGAAACCTGGCACATCGCGCATCGCTGGCAGTGACACGATGGCGTTCTCGATTTCTTCCAACGCGGCCGTGCCGTGCTGGGCCAGCCGTTGTCGCGGGATTTCGTGGATTGGCGCCAACGCCTCGAGCAGCAGCGCGCTCGCGATCAGCACACCGCTATGGCCGAGCATCAGGTCGAGGTTCACACGATGAGCCGGAACAGGTGACGCGGCGATGAACGCGTCGACGGAATTGGCCAGCGACTGACGATCGCCTGCGGCGTTGGCGATCAGCGCGCGAACGCAGTGGATACCCGCGATCGTGTGGTACGGCGTACTGGCGGAATGGACCGCGGACGTGAGCCCGCGTGCCACATCGGCGAAGGCATCTGGTGCGTCACCCGCCGCCATCGCGCGCGACGCCCACAGGTCTGCGAGGGCGAGCATCTCCGGATCGCCGCGGACGAGCGCGAGACGGTAGAGCGCATACGCGAGTCCCGCGGCGCCGTGCATCACCGAGGCCGCCGGCGCGTGTGGCATGGCTGGCAGCGCGTCGGTGTGCCCGTATCCCGCTCGCGTGAGAAAAGTGCCGAGCAACATGCGCTGCGCGTCGTCGGGCGTGTATTGCAGGTGTTGATGCACGTTCTCGTGCGCCGGCGGCCTCCCATCGCCATTGCCACTCGCCGCGACCGTCAGGATCTGCCGCAGGCTGGCCGCGAACGCGGCAATCGACGAATATCGGCCAGCGGGCGTCTTGCTCAACGCTCTCGCGAGAGCCGCCTCGGCCTCCGGCCATGGCTCGATGCCACGGGCGGCGAACGACAGCATGGCGCCATCACAGATCGCCGAGAGAAACGCATCTCGATCGAGCTGGAAATCCTGGTAGTGATCGCCTGTGAACAGCAGATAGAGCAATGCACCGAGTGCGAACTGCTCTCCCGCCTCGGATGCGGGCGGGGGTGTGACCCCGTCGAGCAGCGCACGGGCCAGCTCCGGCTCGTAGTAGAACGGCACGCCCGCGCGAGGGACGCTGGCGTCCTCCGCACCGATGCGTATCGCGAGGGCGAAATCGAGCAACGTGATACGGTTGTCGCGATCGACGAGGATGTTTCGCGGATGGATGTCGCCGTGCACGACCCCGCGCTCGTGCAGGCGGGCATAGACATCGAGCACGCGGATCCCGAGTTCGAGTAGCGCGGTGCGGCGCTGCCCGGCCGGAAGTGCTCGGCACTCCGCAGCCGGTACATCGATGGCGGAGCCCGTGCACCAATCCAGAACGAGGTATGGGGACTCGCCGATCGTCCCACGTCGTCGCAGCCGCGGACCGACGGCCCCATCGAGCTGCGCCAGCACAGCCGCCTCGTGATCGAACCATCGCGCGAAGCTGGACTCGGGCGGACAGCGTGACGCCTTGAGCGCATACCATCCACCGGCGTCGTCCCTGACCTGATACACCTCCGTGTCATCGAGCGTGTACACCGGGCGCACGATATTCCAGTCATCGACGCGGGTGCCGGGCGCGAGCCGGGGCTCAGCGCTGCCGTCCGCCGGATCGTCCTCGGACACGAGAAGCCGGTCATCGACGAGCCGCGTGATGAGTGGCCACGCGTCGGTGAGTACCGACTCGGGGTCGGTACCCGCAGTGCGGCTGTACTCGATCACCGCATCCGCGACGGTGCGTGGCGTGCGGAAGCACGAGAGCAGTGCCGCGGTGGAGGCATCGACGACGCGCGAAGGGTCGCGCGCACGGGCTCGCGTGAGGACGAAATCTGTTGCCGAGTGGGTGAACAGAGCACGTGTCGCGGCGGGAAGCGCCTCGACGGACATCAACTCGACACCGGGCGGAAGGACAAGACGTCCCGCGAGGATCACGTCGCCCCCGAGCGCCACACCGTGTCGGCGGGAATCCAGGTTTTGGGGTCGATCCGCAACGCGGCCGCGCGGCGGAGGGCGAAGCGTACTGGGTCGGCCTGGTCCGGCGCGTGGGGGCCGGTCGTGCGTCCTGCAATGAGTGCGGCTGCGAGCTGCGTGGTGAGCCAACTGCGCCAACTCTCGCTGGCTGCGCCACCGATGACCCCCGCGTGCGCCGGAGGGTCGGCAGCCCACGAGATCATGCCATCCGGAGTGATCCCGGCGGTGAACGGAACCCCGTGCGCGGGTGCTCCGGCCAGCGCGTCAGTCAGCGCCGCGGCGGCCGCGTAGAGGTGGTCGCGGTGGCGGAAGTAGATGACCAGCTTGTCCGGGCGGAGCAGACCGTAGGGTCCCGCCCCAGCCTTGAACGCGAGCGCCTGGTGCGCGGTGGCGGCGGCGACGGTTGCCGCAAACGCCTCCGGGATCGCAGCGGGAGCGGGGCTCACATAGAGTTTGCACGTCCCGCGAGTGCCATCGGCCGATTCCCAGCGCTCCGCCGCGGACCAGCAGAGCCACTCGCCGTCGGCGCCTGTTGCCGTGCACGTCCAAACGCGATCGAGGGCGGTTGCGACGGCGGGCGTCGCGAGCCCCAGCCGCGTGAGGTCAGTCGCCGGCACCGCGGGCGCCGCATTGGCCGGGCTGAGGGGAAGGCTGTTGAATCGGTACAGGCGTCCGGCGAGGACGGCGACGTCATCGATCGGGAGGGCCGAGGCGTGACGAAGAGCGGCGATCGAGAGCTGAGCGATGTGACCGTGCGGCGGGGAGTCGTCGGCGCCCCCGTCGTATTCGTCGAGGCCCATGGCGCTGATCGCGTCTGGTCCCGACCGGAACACGCCGGCCGATTCGATCTCGAGGACGCCGTCGAGAACGAGGCCCGTGATCGTGTGCCAGGCATCTGGCCCCAGGAGCCGCCGCGCGTACGCCGGAATCGGACCCGGAGTCCGGAGAGTCAGGAGAAGGAGCGCACTTTCGCGATCGGCAGCCTTGGCGGTCGCGGCGGCGGCGTGCCGGCCAACAGGAAGGATGACCCCGTAGAACGAGGGATCGCGCGTCAGGCTCGCGAGGCGTAGTTGCAATCCGGGCTCGAGCCGGTCGAACACGACCAGCTCGAGCGCCGGGTTGAATCGATACGTCGCCGATTCCAGAGTCGGCATGCGCGCGGAGGGGTGAGGGGGTTCCCGGACCGCGGGCGAGACCCCGCTGCACGCGTGCCGCCGGTGCTACGCCCGGGATTCCTTGATCGCGGCCGCCCGGATTTGTGGGGGACGAGCTTTACGCGGTGACCAGCTCCTCGTCGTTGGCCGGCTCGGCGGCGACGGCGTCCCGGAGTTGCTGAAGAACGAAATCCAGTTCCGCCTTCTTGGGTTGCGACTTGCCCGGCTGCGCCATGCACGTGTGCACAATGCACTCGGAGGGCACGTTCGGGCTGCACGTCGATCCGCCCTTGCGGCAGTCCGTGACGTTCGCGCACGTGTTTCCGCCCTTGCGGCAGTCAGTGACGTCCGGAACGCACGTGTGTCCCCCCTGACGGCATTCGCTGACGGCGGGCGACTGTTTGCCGACGATCGCGCCGTCCGGAGAATCCATCGTCACGCGAATTACCAGCTCGCTGATCTGGAACGGCATACGGCGCTCCTCGATTGTGGGTGTCCGCGTCAGTGCGTCAGGAGACCGACTGGTGGCCGGCGGCGGGGCTCGAATATCCACCGGGACCGGAGTGCCCGCAACCAGAGCCCCGCGAATTGGCACGTCAGTACCAGAAAATTGCAATCTGCCCCTTGCGCACAAACACGATTGGCCCCTTTTTGTGTCGCTCATGTGATGCGCGTCACAGTTCGGAACGGTGCGTTTGAGGGGCGCATCGCCGGCGTATCAAAAGGTGTAAGTGATACACCTGTAATAGGTTCGCTGCGGCGGCCAGCGGCGGGCGGCCGCTCGGGAGGACCGTTCGGCAGAGCGATTCTCACGGTCGGCGGCGATGGAAAGGCCAGCTTGTCTGGAAGGACATACCGATCGGCGTCGGTGGCTAGAAAATTAGGTCTGGCGCACTCAGGCATATCGGTATACGTTAGGCGCGTCGAAGCCAGGTAATTAAGCGTTGCCTGTGATCTCCGCAGTGGTAAGGCGCTTCGGCACGCAGTACCGGATCGGTCTACACAGAGGTAGGCCGACGCTTTAGGGATTCCGGCGAGATCGCGCGCCCTTCGGGGCTGCGACAAAGGCAAAACCGGCGAAAGCCGGCGACGCAAAGCTACGAGGCTGTCGTCTGCGGACCCTCACCGCGCAGACCATGCTAGTCGGGCCGCCGAACAGACGTTCGAGGGGAGAGATCTCATGTCGCAGTCGCACCGGTCATCCCGGACGGCCCGGCCGTGCGCCACGTTTGTGGCCCGCGCCGCGGCCAGTACCGGATCGGCGGCCGTCCTTGCCGCCACCTTTTTGCTGGTCACGGCCTGTGGTGAATCGACCGCACCAGTCAGTGCGGCTCGCCCGATCGCTGGCGCTACCTCCGGCCTGATTCGCGTCGCCGCCAAAGGCCTCGCGACCGCCGCGGGGACAGCGCGCGATCCGATGACGCTCGAACAAGCCGTGGCGGTCGCACCTGCCGGTGCGACCATCGAGCTGAGCGCCGGCACCTATGTCACGGGTGGCCTGGTGATCACGCGGCCGGTCACGATCCGCGCGGCGTCCGGCGCGAAGGTGATCTTGCGCGGGAGCACCGATATCGCGCCCGGCATGTGGCAGGCGATGGGCAGTACCTGGCGCACGCCGTGGTCCGCTACCGGCGTCCCCGCCGCTGCCGTCGCCCCCGGTGGTGGAGAGAAAGCCGCCGGCGCCACGACGACAATGGCGACGCCGCGGACGACCCCCGAGGTCGCGGAACAGGTCAAGGCCGAACACGACCTCCTCGTCGAGGCGATGGGTGGCGCTGCCGAGTACGCGGCGCACCAGCACATGGCGTTCGTCGACGGCCGCGCTCTCCGGCGTGTCACGAACCTCGGCGACGTCAAACCGGGCACGTTCTACGTCGACGCCGAGTCCAAGTTCCTCTACATCGGCGAGAACCCGGGCGGCCACGAAGTCGCGCTCTCCGCGCAGGCCGTCGGCATGCTCCTCACCACCGGCAACACCCGCATCACCGGCCTCACGCTCGAGCACTTCTCGCAGGTCGGTCTGCGCATCCAGGGCGCCTACACCCAGGTCGATCACAACACACTGGAATACAATGGCCTGGACGGGCTGATGATCAACGCCGCGTCCAACGCCCTCGTCCAGGACAACGCGGTGAAGTGGAACGGACAGGCTGGCATCGTGGGGAACGCCGCCAACGCCGTCACCGTGGAAGACAACAACATCAGCAACAACAACACCGGCAACTACGACGCGAGCGAGTACGCGGCCGGCATCAAAGTCACGCAGATGACGAACTTCGTCTTTCGCGGCAATTGGGTTGCTGACAACAAGTCCAACGCCGTGTGGATCGATGTCAGCTCCACCAACTCGACGGTCGTCGGCAACCAGGTGCTGCGCAGCGCGTCCTACGGGATCTACATCGAGCAGGGCAACGGGATCATCATCGCCGCCAACATCGTGCACGACAACACGGATGGCATCGGCGTCCACTTCACGGAGAACGCCAGCGTCTACAACAACACCGTCACCAACAACGGCCTCGATCTCGACATCAGCGCGTGGGACGTGCAGGCGAACACCATCGAGAACGCCAAGATCGTCAACAATCTGATCTGGAACGGCAGTACGAGTCTTCTGGTGAACCTGTACCGGGCTGCCGGCTGCAACAGCACGGCTTACAGTGAGGTCGACTACAACGGCTACTATCGGCCGTCGGGCTCCGCCGCCAAGAACGCCGTGAACTGGTGCAACGACTTCTTCACGACCATCGGCGCATTCCACTCGAAGACGGGCTACGAAGCCCACGGCCTCGAGATCGACGGCGGGGGCGATCCGTTCTTCGTCGCGATCTGGTCCGAGAATTACCACCTCCACTCGGGTAGCCCGGCCATCAACAGAGGCCAGCCGCTTCCCACCAACATTGCGGCCGCCCTGGGCTGGCGCGCCGGCATCCCCGTCAGCATGGGGGCTGTGCAGGATTAGCCCAATCACAAACGGGCTGGCCGCTGTGGGCCGGCCCGGGCCGCCGATTATCGGCTGGCCACCCACCCTGTAGGAGCCGGCCCGGACCGGCTCCACGCGCCCCCGCCCGTGTATTCGACGAGCGGGGGCGCTTCACATCCGCCCCGCGCCCTCGCCCCTGAAACCCTTCTCCGTACCGGGCCGTACATTCCCCGCGGCAACGTTTACGCGACCAATGGGCACCAAATCAGAGAGGAGCAGTCCAGAAACAAATCGGAGAGGAGAAGTCCAGAAAGGGGAAAGGAGACGAACGACGGAAAGGGCGTAGCGACACTGTGGTTAGCAAGTAGACTAGGGGCTTCGGCCGGCTCGCCGGCCGCGCCAAGGGATACAATCGACGGGCAACGCACACCTCCACTAAGAGAGAGGCAGGAGCATGGCTCACCCGGGCACCACACGATTCCTTCGAGCAGCAACGGCGATGGGCATGCTCGTAAGCGTGCTTATGAGCATGCTTGCCCTCAGCGCGACGGGAGCGGCTGCGCAGGAAGCCGCCCTGGGCACCACGCCGCCCACACCGGTTGGCTCGGGATCGTCACCCGGAGCGTCAGGATTCGAGGTACCCATCGAATACAAGACACTGCCCAACGGTCTCCGTGTCGTGCTCTCTCGCGACACGACCGCCCCGATCGTCACCGTGGCCGTCTACTATCACATCGGGTTCCGGGTCGAGCCGCGCGACCGCACGGGATTCGCCCACCTCTTCGAGCACCTCATGTTCCAGGGCTCGCAGAATCTGGGCAAGCTGCAGTTCATCAAGCTCGTGCAGTCGAATGGCGGTATCCTCAACGGATCGACGCGATTCGACTTCACGAATTACTTCGAGATCGTTCCGTCCAACACGCTCGAGATGTTCCTCTGGGCGGAGGCCGACCGCATGCGCGGCCTCGCGATCACGCAGGACAACCTGACGAACCAGCAGGGCGTCGTGAAGAGCGAAGTCCGCGTGAATGTGCTCAACACGCCGTACGGCGGGTTCCCCTGGCTGGACATGCCACAGTACGCCAACACGAACTGGTACAACGCGCACAATTTCTACGGCGACTTGCGCGACATCGACGCCGCGACGCTCACCGACGCACAGGCGTTCCATCGCACGTACTACTCCCCGGGTAACGCGGTCCTCGTGGTCACGGGCGACATCGACCGCACCACGACGTGGAAATGGGTCGAGAAGTATTTCGCGCCGATCCCCGGGGTCGCCCTGCCGAAACGCCCTGACCTCACGGAGCCGCGCCAGGAGAAACCCATTCGCGCGAGCAAGGACGACACGCTGGCGACTCGCCCGGCTCTGGCGTTCTCGTATCACATGCCGCCCCGCAACACGCCGGAATACTACGCCATGGGGCTGATCGACCAGATCCTGCTCCAGGGCCACGACAGTTGGCTCTACCAGGCGCTCGTCCAGCGGGGTGGCTACGCCGGTGATGTCACGGGCGGGATCAATCTCCTTGGCAACATGTTCGACTACGAGGGTCCCATGCTGTGGACCGCGTCGCTTTACCACGATACGAGCCACTCGCCCGACGAGATCCTCAAAGCCGCCGATGCCACGATCGACTCGCTCCGCAACACGCCGATCGATGCTGCCACCCTCGCCCGCGCCCAGGTCAAGGAGCGCGCGGCACTTTACGGCATCATCGGCGGCCGTCTCGGCTTCGGTCGCGCCGATCTTCTCGCGTCGTTCGCGCTCTTCGACAACGACCCTGCACGAATCAACACGCTCGAGCAGTCATTCCGCGCCGTCACCCCGGCCCTCATCCAGCGGACGGCGCGCGAATATCTCCGTCCCGGGAACCAGACTGCTCTCACCATCGTACCCAAAGGAAAAACTGCCAATGCCACGACTGGCCAGTAAGCTCGGGGTGAGGCCTGCTGCCAGGCCAGCTACCAACCTCGCCGCGGCGCTCGTTGCGGGCTGTCTCCTCTTGCCGCCGGGGCTCCACGCGCAGGCCGCGCCGGCCGGAGCCGCCTCGGCCAAGGAAAGCCCGCCAGCGCCCGCTGCGCCCAAGGACTTCTCGGTGCCCGCCAAGCATGAGTTCACGCTCGCCAATGGCATGCACGTTACGCTCGTTCCGTACGGCCGCCTTCCCATCGCCACGCTGTCGCTCGATCTGCGCACGGGAGCGATCGATGAGGGCCCGCAGCAGGTCTGGCTCTCCGCCCTGATGGCCGATTATCTCCAGCAGGGCACGGCCTCGCACCCGGCGGCCGCGGTCGCGGAAGCAGTCGCCGGCATGGGCGGCGCGCTCAGCATCACGGCCGGCGATGATCAGACCTCGATCCAGGGCGCCGTGCTCGGCGACTCCGCCGCCGCATTCGCCCGGCTCATCGCCGATATCGTCCAGCACCCGAGCTTCCCGGAATCCGAGTTCCCGCGACTCAGGAACGACCGGCTCCGCCAGCTCGCAATCGCCTCGAGCCGCCCGCAGGTCATGGCACAGGATCGCTTCGCCGCACAGATATATCCGGATCACCCCTATGGGCGGGTCCTGCCCACCGAGGACGCGCTCAAGGGATACACGGCCGCACAGGTGCGCGATTTCTACGCGCACAACGCCGGCGCCGTCCGCGCGCACCTCTACATCGTCGGCATGTTCAACAGCGCCGCGGTCGAACAGGCTGTCCGTGATGCCTTCGAGGGATGGACCGCCGGTTCGCCGCCAACGATCAATGTTCCCACGGTGCGTGCCGAGCGCACGGTGATCCTGATCGACCGCCCGGGCGCCGTGCAGTCAACGATCGACCTCGGCCTCCCCGTCCCCGACCCGAGCCAGCCCGACGACATTCCGCTCCAGGTGACCGACGCGCTCCTCGGCGGATCCTTCGGTTCGCGCATCACCAGCAACATCCGCGAACAGAAGGGCTACACGTACTCGCCATTCAGCACGGTGGACACGAAATACCGGTCCGCGGACTGGCGCGAAGGTGCGGACGTGACCACCAATGTCACGGGTGCGTCGCTCAAGGAGATCTTCGGCGAGATCGATCGCCTCCGCAATGAAGCGCCCACCGCCGACGAAGTCCGCGCCATCGAGAACTATGTCGCTGGGACGTTCGTGCTGGCCAACTCATCGCAGGCGGGCCTCGCTCGCCAGTTCGGGTTCGTGGACCTGCACGGCCTGGGAGATGATTACCTCACCACGTTCGTCCGCCGTGTCTACGCGGTCACACCGGCCGACGTTCAGCGCATCGCTCAGCAGTACCTCGACCCGAACAAGATGGCCATCGTCGTAGCAGGCGATAAGAAGACAGTTGCCGACCAGGTCGCGCCCTACGGCAAGGTGGTGCAATGAACAAATGGGCCTCTGAGGCAAGAGGATGTCACCAAAGCCTCAATTCGGCGTTAGTTCCCGGCTAGGGTGGGAACATTGCTGCCAAGACGACCCTGATCTCAAAATTGACCGTGGTCAGAGTAGCGGGCGACCGACGCCGCTTGGCTCGACGATTTAGACCGATCTCAAGCTCTGGGTCCTTCGGGCCACACCGATGCAGCTAACCGACGAGTTGTTGTTTGCGAAGGCGAGCCTACAAGACCAATTGGAGGAGAAGAAGAAATCTGCCCTGGCGGATGTGGAACATTACGATGCGAACAAGCTGCTCAACTCGATTGTTGACGACTTGGTTTTGTACTTCGTGGCTCGGCATGAAGTCGATCCGCCGCAGATCCTCGAGTCAGAGATCGAAGCCGATCATGCGGAACATCCAGTCGATGTATCAAATCGGTTCGATTATGGCGCCCCGTTCGGTCGACCGACATACGCACCCGGGGGGACTGTAACCCTGCACGTACCGATTTCGGGCGAGTTGGGCCTGATCCATTACCACGCCTCCGCATCAGCATTAAACCCTCCTCGCGGGCGGACTCTGGGAAATCGCGTAGTGCTCTCATACACCGCTCCGCAGAAAGACCTGGATGTCGCGAAGGAGAACCTAAACGGGCAATTGGAAATGTTTCGACGGTATCTGAAATGGACTGCTGATGACATCACACAGTTCAACAGCCAGTTGCCCTCCGAGATTCGACGAGCTGTGGAGGCGCGGAGAGAGCGCGTATTGGCAAACCAAAACCTCGTTAGGACGCTGGGATATCCGCTCCGTCGTCGCGACCACGCGCCCAAAACGTACACGCTGCCGGATGTGAGACGGCGAATAATCCTAGCTCCTCCACCAGCCAGCACGGCGCCCTATGTTCCTGAGCCTGCTCTTTCCAACGAGATTTATGATCAGATCCTTTCAGTCCTGGGCAACATGGTCCAGGTTATGGAGCGAAGTCCAGCAGCATTTATCGGGCTGGGGGAGCAGGACCTGCGAACCCATTTCCTCGTTCAGCTAAACGGGCAGTTCGAGCGCGCAACTGGAGAAACGTTTAGCGGTCACGGCAAGACGGATATCTGGCTCCGCGAGCTGGATCGAAGTGTCTTTGTCGCCGAATGCAAATTCTGGAAAGGGTCGACATCATTGACGCAGGCGATTGACCAACTTCTGGGATACGTGGTTTGGCGAGATGCTAAGGCTGCACTGCTCATGTTCAACAGGAATGCGGATTTCACCACGGTCGTCAAGCAAATACCTGGCTTGATAGCCGAGCACTCGCAGACGATTGGGCCCATCGAAAAGATCGGCGAGACCGTATTTCGATCCCGATTGCGCCAGCTGAATGATTCGTCCCGAGAGTTGATGCTTACTACGCTTGTATACAATGTTCCTACGACTAGTCGACGCGCATCCTGAGATCGAAATAACCCCGACTGGTCTGAGAAGAATCGCCCGCCGCTATGTCAGAACCCTCTGGCTCGCCAACCAGGAGGCCACGCCCATAGGATGCGCGAATCACTACCGCTGCTCGTCCTGGGCACTCCTCGGCGTGTCGGGATCGGTGTAGAGCCAACGTCGCAAGCACCATTGGTGATGGTCCTCAATCGGCAGCAAATCCCTCTCCGGTCCGTTCCATGACGGCGTATCGCACGTCGTCTATGACAGCCCGCGCCACAGGATCTTTCCCGTACGGTTCGAGCAAGGCGATGTCCGCTCGCGACCCTACAACGCGCAAGGCGATAGCGGCCCCTAGGAAGTTGGCCGCGTCGGCTGCGAGCCGCCGAATCACGAGCGGCACGATCCGCGAGCGCGTCGCGGGATCGGACACGAGAGTCTCAATCCAATGTTGGAATAACAACTGCCAGTGTGGCGCCGTATTGTTCGCCCGCGCGTTCCAGAGGTAGTCAAGGTCGTCGTCAGTTGGAAAATGTTGACGCCGTATTTCATCGGAAAGCCTTGGGACGATGTGCGTCGCTCCCCATTCGCGCGCGAATCGTTCGCACCATCCGGCAAAGTCGCGCAGCTCGTGGTCGCCAAGCGCACCGACATACGGCTCGATTGAGCGCAAATTGTGCGCTGTAATTCGCGCCTCTTCCTCAGATCCAATCCCGAGGTGGATGCCAATGTACCGGACGAATTCTTCTGGAGGCATGCCAGCATCCGCCGCTTCGGCTACGAGTCTGTCGGCTTCCAGTGTGCCGAGGGATAACGCAAGCATGACAAACTCCACGTCGTCCCGCAGGTTGACCCAGCGGGGGACCAGTACGGCGGTCGCCTCGCCTGCGGGTATACGGGTTAGCAGCCAGCGTATCGCGTCGTCGCGCTGTTTGGCATTGATCCGTTCCTCGGCGGAGGCATCCACCGCGAGCGCCGACCACGACCCAAGGTCCCGTTCTATGGAGGCTCGGATCTCTGGTCCCCAAAGAGGGGCCGCCACTCGATACCACCACGGGTCGAGGTCAACCTTACGAAGGATGGGTTCCAGCGCAGTTTGATCGCCGAGCAAACCACGGGTCCAAAGGGCTGTATCGAACAGTGGCGACTCGGGCTCGATGGCCTGGAGGGCTGGTAGTTCATCTACCCGGGCGGTCACCACCCAAAGTCGGAGGGCCTCGTGCCGAATACCGACCTCTTCCGATTCGCTCAACCATCGCCCGCGGAGGTAGTGCCGCGAACTCGTCGACCATACACGGCGACGGCCAACATCTCCCCGCCAATCGGACGCGAACGTGCTGAGCCAGGGCGAGAACTGGCCGGGCTTCAGTCGGTGCCGTATGCTCGCGGCATATGGAAGGAGGATGCGAAGTGCTTCTGGCGAATCGATATTGCGGAGCGCATTCGCCAGCGCCGACCGTAACGTCGGCCTATCCTCCATCTTCTGCCCAAGGTAACGGACGACTGCATCACGGACGCCGACGCGTGAAATCATCCCAACAAATTCGTCCGAGACGCGCCCACGGGACGACGACCCGAGAAGCGTTTGGTTGTCGTCCGGAAGCGCTGCCCACGCCTCGATAAGGGGGTCGAGGTGCCGCGGCAGCTCATTCTCAGATGCACATTGGGTCATTGCCCAAAGGCCGGCGACAACGGCGAGCACGGGGTCGGTGATGCGGCGCCAAGCATCGTCCACCACGCTCGCCAGCCTGGAATCCCCGATAAATCCTGCGAGGCGCACGCCGCCTAGAGCCACGCGTTCACCGCATTGTTGATCGGTGAGGCTCGCTGTCAGCTCAGAGAGAGCGCGCGTACGGTGTCGATGCAGAAGCAGATCAATCGATCGGTCGCGGAACGTGTCGGACACTTCCGGGGAGAAGGTGAATCCAGCGGCCACCCAGAGACCGTCCGCGATCGACCCATGCGCGAGCCGGGTTAATGCGATTCCGGGTGTGCGCGGCAACGGCGCCAGGATACGTACTACCTCAGGGGCCGTGCTTGCGGCGACTGCCTGAAGCGCTGCCTCAGTTCTGGCTGATCCCAGGTCTGCTCCGCCGACACGCTCAATCCACTTGCCGAGAACGTCGACCAGGAGATCCCGATTGGCGAACGTCCTCGACCCCGCAGCCCGAAGTGATTCGGCAAGCGCTGCCGGTGTGCGGGCGGCGACTGCTTCTAGTCCTGCGCGAGTGATCGGCACCCTCACTAATGCGGCGCCAGTGATGCCTGCGAACAACGGATCGGCGGCTAGCTCGAGATCGAGCGGTTTGGTTTCGAGCACGCTCCGCATCGCAACCGTCAATGCTGCATCCCGTAGCCGGTCGTGTCTAAACCGGAGGACGGGCTCGCCGCTGCTCTTGTCCTCAAACAGTAAACGACCTTGCCTCAATAGCTCGGTCACCGCGCACCATCCTTCTTCGTCATCAGCCCACCACTGCCGCGCCCGCGACATAGGCGGCTCAAGCGCGCGGGTAGCGAGCATCGACCGGCAGAGACGCTCAAGTGCAGACCGATAAGTGGCCACAGTAAGCGTGCCCTCGCCGCCGGGCCCTGCGAGTTTAGCGATCATCGTCTCCACGTACTGGGCAAGCACGTCACCCGCGAGAACGAAGAGGGCATCGGCGTGGGTTCCCACGTCGGCCGCAGTCCCGATGAGTAGTGAAACCAGGAAGGGGTCGCCCCCGAGGCGTCGAGCTATTGCGACGGATTCTGATTCGGATATGGCCACGCCACGCGACTCCAGCGCGGCGCGCACGATCTGTGTTGTCTTCTGTTCGTCGAGTGCGCCGACGCCGATTACGCGCAACCACTTGGCATTGACGCGGTTCGCGCCTAAGGACTCCCACACCGTCGGCCACACCGGTGCTACCAGTACAAGGCGCGCCGTATTTATGCTGGAACCGGAACTCGCTGAGGGGCCGGCAGGGGGTTGCGACCACGCGTACAGTGTCGCGAGCGCTTGCTGCGGCCGTGGTACCCGCATTACATCGTCGACGACAATGACAATCGGTCTTGCTGGGTCGGCGACGAGCAAAGCACGGCGTGCGGCATCCGGCTCGATCGTGGGGTGCCATTCCTGCAGTGCGATCTCGAGTAGCCGTTGGAGAGACGAGGCACGCTCTACAATCTCGGCTCGCGCCCACAGAGCTATACCGCCAGTATCTAGGTAAGAGCGCAGCAACTGCAGCGAGAGGGCACTCTTTCCATACCCTGATTGACCCATCAGCGCGACGAGTCTCACCTCGGATGCAAGCGCGACGTTGAGCAGCGGGGTCGCCCGGTCTTCCCACTCGTCCGGGCGCAAATCTTGGTGCCACTTCGCGTACTCAGCCGCGCTGCGTCGGCCAATCTCTGCAAGCAAGTCTCGTGATACTCGGTCCGTGTCAATCCCCAGGAGTTGGCGACGGACAGCTGTGCCATCGGCTGTGAACTCGAGAACGTGTGCTATCGCAGAACGGTCGAACACCTCGATATCAAGGTGATACCTGCCCGCGGCGGCAGAGACCATCTGCAGCAGCTCGAGTGCCGGCACGCGGTTTGTCGTCAGGACGAGGGTAACCTTGGCATCTGGACGCTGCGCGCGGATGCTCGCGGCGACCCTGGCCGCCTTGATCACGTCGCCGTCCTCCCCGGCTGCTCGCCTCCTCCGCCTTGCGGATTCGACGGTCTTATCGTATAGCCACTTCCTCTGCAGCTGATCCCTCGGGGACGTCGCGTGGGCCGCAAATACGACATGGTAATCACCGTCGGACCGATCGGTGCCGAAGGCATCGACGGCAGCCTTTACCGTCTTGTGATCGGAGTTGACACCGAGCGTCGAAAGCGTGTAATGAGGTCTATGGATTCGCAACGCGGCGACAGCGACGCGCTCGAAGAGACCGGGGTCCGTGATCGCCTCCAAGGCGGCGGTTGTGTCGCTCGCTGGAGCGTTCGGCGAGAGACCGCCGACAACTGCCGCCTGAGGCACCCGAATGGCCACGATGAGGAAATGGTGAAGTCGCTAGACGCTGCCGCGTCGGCGATCATGACCTGCCGCGGCAGCGCTCATCACCCGCTGTCGTTCTCACTCCATGCGATTGCAAGACTGCAGGCACTAAACATAAGGATCGTCTTGAGGGTATGGTCGGGCTGGCGCCTGAACGCGTGCTGCGCGCCGCTTAGCGCCCGGGGGATGGCGGTGTAGAAGCGAGTGCGATAGCACAGATGGGTCCGCCCGCGCTGCGGCTAGTGGCCTACGTCTATTCGTCTTGGCTCAGCATTGCCCGCCTGAAACTCACCTCCTAACCCGCCCGTACGGTGATCAGGGGGCCGCCCGCATCCAAACCATCCGCCCGGCCGCGCCATCCCATCTGCACCATTCCTCGGGAGGCTCGATGCTGCGGTTGCCTGTTCTCACTGTCGCGTCCGTAACACTCATGCTCGCCGCCGGTGCCGTGCAGGCGCAGTATCCCGTGGACGCAGCCACCTTCGACTGGTCCGGGGCGGTCCCCGCCGGTGCGACGCTTCGGATCGCCAGCGTGGACGGCGACATCCGGGTCTCGCCCAGCAGTTCCCAACAGGCACACGTGCACGGCGAGCGGACGCACGTGATGTCCGGGGGCCGCGCCCTGGTGTTCGATGTCGTCCAGACCGGCAGCGACGTCACGATCTGCGCGCGCTACCCTGAAGGACGGTGTGACGAGATGGGTGCCCACGGCGGCTCGGAGGACTACTACGGCAAGAGCCCCGCCGCGAACCTCACGGTCGAACTCCCGCCAGGGGGCAAGCTCGCCGCCAAGACGGGCGACGGGCGCATCGACATCAAGGACGCCGGCGCCGATGTCATCGCCAAGAGTGGTGACGGCGCGATCAACATCATCGGCGCCGCCGGCACCGTGGAGGCCAAATCCGGCGACGGCGACCTCACGCTGGAAGGGGTGAAAGGCTCCGTCACCGCGCACACCGGCGATGGCAATATTCGCGTGACCGCCGGCACCGCGCCCGTCCGGTTGTCGAGCGGCGATGGCAGCATCGAAGTCCACGTCGGCGCGACCGCCGGAGGCCAATCGATCACCGCCCACACGGGGGACGGTTCGATCACGGTCTATCTGCCGGCGAGCTTCGCCGGCGAAGTCGAGGCCTCGACCGGCGACGGCACGCTGGAAACCGATTTCCCTGTGACGATCAGCACAGGCGGCACGAACCCCCATCACCTGCGGGGGACGATCGGGAGCGCCAGCGCGAACGCGGCCACGGTGTCGGTCTCCACGGGCGACGGGACGGTGCGGTTGAAGAAGAGCTAGCACGGCCGCGAGGGTCTCGCCATCCGGGACGGGTAGTGCGAAAGAGGGGACCGCGTACGATATTCGCCGCGCGAACCTTCACCCTCACCGTTATCCGAGGCGACACGTGCGTACCGTGCATCCGCTCCTCTCCTCGCTCTGCGTCCTCGTGCTCGCGGTTCCCGCGGCGCGTATCCAGTCCCAGACCTCCGGTTCGAGCGGCGGCGCCTCCGCCGGCTTGCAGAGCAGCGACTTGAGTCGGCTCCGCGCCGTCAACGACGTCGAGCTTTCCCCGGATGGAAAGACAGTCGCCTACACCGTCATCATGCGCGATCAGCCGGGCCGTGCGTACTCACAGCTCTGGGTGATGGATGTCGCCACCCGGAAGTCATCGCGGATCGGCGATGACAAGTCGGTCGCGGGCTCGCCCCAATGGTCGCACGATGGGCGGTGGCTGAGCTACACCGGCACGGACGGCAAGCAGGGCGGCCTCTGGATCGTGCACCCGGATGGATCGGAAGCGACGTTTCTCGCGCCGGTCACCGGCTCGAACTCGCCGCTGCCGGGGCAGGGCGACAACACCACCTGGTCTCCGGACGGCAAGCAGATCGCCTTCGTGTCGTCGAGTCCCGGCCCCGAGTCGGCTGACGCCACCGGCGACCCGGTCGTGATCACGCGCTACCTCTACCGGCCGACGGCCAGCGAAGGCTTCACGCACTTCAACGACAACCGCCGCCTCCACATCTCCATCGTGGATGTCGCGTCGAAACACGTGCGGCAGTTGACCAGCGGGACGCACGACGAGCATTCGATCGCGTGGTCGCCCGATGGGGCCGAGATCGCGTACGTCACGGACCCCGACCCGAATTCCGATGAGTTCTTCCACTACGATGTGTTCGCGATCAAAGTCTCGGATGGCAGCGTCCGCCGCCTGACGGCGATGGAGAGCACGGAATACGCGCCGGTCTGGTCCCCCAACGGGAAGTGGATCGCCTACGCGGGGACGCGCCGCGGCATCACGGATCGTGAGACGACGATGGAAGACACCCACGTCTGGATCATGGACAGCAAAGGTGAGCATCGTCGCGAAATCGGCGGTCCCCTCGACTCCCGCGAAGGACACCCCAGGTGGTCGCCCGATGGTGGCGCGGTCTACTTCACGGCGCAGCAGCGCGGGAGCACCCATCTCGCGCGCATCGCGATCTCTCCCTCCGGCATCGCTGGTGCCGCCCAGATCGTCGTCAACGACCTCGGGTCGGTCGGCGGCTTCTCGGCAGGTGCCGAGGGCAAGCTTGCGTATGCGCTCAGCACCACGGGCGATCTGGCGGAACTTTACGTCAAGACCGCCGTGGCACCCGCGCATCAGGTGACGGAGCTGAACGCCGATGTGCTCAAGGGCAAGCCGGTCGCGGCCGTCGATTCGCTCACGTTCGTCAGCAACGACAACAAATACGAGATCGAAGCGTTTCTCGTGAAGCCGGTCGGTCTCGTGGAACACCCGTCGGACACTGGCGCAGTCACGAAGTACCCGTTGATCGTCGAACTGCACGGTGGCCCGCATGGCCAGAACGGTCCCGCGTTCAACTTCCAGGACCAGGTGTATGCCGCCCACGGCTGGGCGACGCTGCACGTCAACTACCGTGGCTCGTCGGGCTATGGCCAGAAATTCGCCGACGCCGTATTCGGCGACCAGGACGGTGACGAAGGACAGGACGTCCTGTACGCCGTGAGCGCCGCAGTGCGGCGGAATCCCTGGATCGATCGCGAGCGAATGGGCATCGAAGGCGTCAGCTACGGTGGCCAGCTCAGCGACTGGCTCATCACGCAGACGAACGAGTTCAAAGCCGCCGTCCCGATCGCCGGTATCAGCAATGTCATCAGCTACAACTACATCGACTACTACAACCAGTACGAGGAGATGGAGTTCGGGCAGTTCCTCCATCAGGGCACGGCGATGGACGAGGCCTGGAAGCGGTCGGCGATCCGTTACGTCGCACAGGTTCACACGCCGACGATGCTGATGCACGGCGAAAACGATCCGGACGTCCCAATCGAGGAAGCAGAGCAGTACTACATCGCCCTCAAGGACGTCGGCGTCGACGTGATCTTCGTCCGTTACCCACGCGAAGGACACGGCCTGGCGGAGACCGCCCACGTGATCGACAACATCAATCGCAAGTTCCGCTGGTACGAACAACACTTCCCGAAGGCGGGCGCCGAAGGCGTCACCAACGTCCAACCGTAGCAACGTCCGGACGGCAACTGATACGCCCGGGGCGCGCCCAACGGATGCGACGGCGATCGTGTATTCAGGGCGATGCACGCTCTGGCCGATCGGCAGTTACCCGTCCACCCCTCGTGCGTCGGAGCGGTATCGGCTAGCAAAAAAATCTTAGGGAGGTTCCGTGCGCCATCACCGTTCGCCACGCCTGGTCTTCGCGCTCCGGATCTGCGCGATCCTGACCGGCGTCGCGGTGTCCACCGCTTCGAGCTGTATCACCCCCACCAACCCCGCGGCGGTGCAGTTTGGGGCGATCGCTGGCGTCGTGTCCAGCAGCCAGGGCGGCATCGCTGGCGCTTCGGTCACTGCCGTCTCGGACAGCGGTGGCCAGTACGTCGCGACGACCGCCGCCAACGGCAGCTACCTGATCACCAATGTGCCGGATGGAAATGGGACGGTCTCCGTGAGTGTACTACCCGCCGGATGCACGGTTCCCAACGCTGTCGCCTACGCGGTTGCGAGCACCGATACTGCCACCATCTCGATCACCGTGACGTGTAACTGATCGTCATTCGCAGGGTCTTTCGGTAGGGCAGTTGCCGACACTCTAGGGCAATTGCCGACAAGTGTCCTCTATGACGGAAACGTCATTTGACTTGGCCAACGGGCGCCGGTACGATCGCGGCACCGTTGGCCTTGACACATCCGCACTGACATCTGAACCCCTGCGTGGTGAGGACTGAAAATGCTGAGCCAGAGCAAATCGATACGCCTGAGATTCGTAGTGAGCATGTGCATGGTGCTGGCGGCCGGCGCCGTGTCCATGGGGACGAGTTGCATCACGTCCCCGAAGGGGAAGGGTGCGGGGGCCGGCGGAACCATCAACGGCACGGTCGACTCGGCCAGCACCGGAGCCCCGATTGGCGCGGGTGTGACGGTGACCGCCACCGACAGCGTCGGCGCGACCTATATCGGCACGACGGCTTCGAACGGGACGTATTCGATTACGGGTGTGCCGAAAGGTCCGGGCACGCTCCTGCTCAGCAATCTGCCGACCGGCTGCCCGGCCCCGGCGGCGTTAGACTACACTGTACAGAACAACGGCGGGATGCAGACGATTAACATCAACGTGTCCTGCTAACATCAACGCGGCCCGCGCGACCGAACTCCCGTAGCACCCGTTGCCCATTTGCTAGACCGGCCGGCATTCTCGATCTGCGGATGCCGGCCGGTCAGTCGTTTGGGGGCGTGTCTGTGCCCCGAGGCGTTATCGCTCTCTTGGCGCGCCGAGGCGGCTACGCGATGATGCGCCGGGTTGCCGCCGGGTCTTGGCGGGCGGCGTCATCGCCGTCGTCAGTTGCGACGTCCCATGTCCATAGTTGGTCTCGACCGCCAGGCGCGCTCCCTCGGCATCTCCTGCGCGGATGCAGCGGATGATCGCATCGTGCTCCGCGACGGTCGCCGAGATCCGCTTGGGCAGCATGTTGGCGTAGAGCTGGTTGTATCGCTCGGCCTGTGGCTTCACCACCTCGAGCAGCGCGAGCAGCCGCGGGCCGGCCGCCGCCAGCGTGCACGCGTGGTGGAACGCGGCATCCAGATCATGCAGGCGGTCCCGGCTCGGATCGGGGCGGTCGCCGAGAATGCGCATCGTGTCGTTGAGTGCAACCAGCTCGCCGGCGAGATCGAGCCGAAGATGCGTCGGAAGCCGCGCCGCGGCCGCTGCGGCGAATCCCTCGAGCAGACCCGCCAGCGAACACAACTCCTCGGCGTCGGCCTGCGTCAGCGGTGCCACGACCGGACGTGCGTGACGGAACCCTGCCGGTGTCACGACATATCCTTCCTGCTGGAGCCGCTGGATCGCATCCCGGACCGGCGTGCGGCTCACCCGGAACCGGATCGCCAGTTGATCCTCGATGAGCCGCGCACCCGGGGCGAGTCGTCCATAGATGATGGCGTCTCGCAGTGCCCGGTACACTCGCATCCCCTCCGCGCGTCTCGCCGACGGAGCCCGGCGGCGCTGCGGCCCGGGTTGCGCCGTAGAGGGGGACGCGGTGGGTGATGCAGTGGGCGATGTGGCTGGCGCCGTGACGCGCCGGGCGCGCTGGCGTGGGGGAACAGGAATCGTCACGGCGTGCCGGGCAGAGAGCGGGCCGGCGTGCCAATCGGAGGTCCGACGCAAATGCCAGCCTGTTTACCGCTCTGCCACCAGCTACCGGAAGCCATGCGAGCAATGGTAGCGCGCATCGTGCCATCACGGCAAGCCAATGCCGGCGCACCCCGCGCGACACCTCCCGCTACGTCTGCTCCCAACATCCGCCAGACACCCGTCGTATAGCTTCCGCATGCAGCGAAACTGCTACCGAGCCGTCACTTGCACCATCGCGCTGGCCCTGGCGGGGTGGCTGATTCCGGGCGAAACGGCTGTCGCTCAGGTCGGATCGACCACGGACATCGTGACCGGCAAGGTGACCGGTCCGGCCCCTGACCACCAGGCGGTTGCCGGCGCGACGGTCACCGTGACATCGATCGACACCCACATCAGCCGGTCGCACACCACCAACAACGACGGCCGCTACACCGTCGTCTTCCCGGACGGCGGTGGCCAGTACCGGGTCCAGGTGAAGTACATCGGATTCGCTCCCGCCGACGTGCTCCTCTCCCGGCAAGCCGACGAGGACCGGCTCGTCGCCAACATCGAGTTGAGCACGTCGGTCCACCAGTTGGAGACAGTCACGACGCGGGGCCGCCAGCCCACGGGCCGCGATGCGGCCAACGCCGGCGGCACCGGGCTGACGCTCACACCGTCCCAGATCGAACGCCTCCCGATCGACGGCAGCGATCTCGCCACGATCGCGACACTTTCGCCAGGCGTGGTCGGCCTGTCGGCCACGGACACGACAGCCACGGCATTCTCCGTCGCGGGCCAGCGCCAATCGCTCAACTCGACGACCGTCGACGGCCTGTCCTTTGCCGGCGCGGCGGTCCCGACCGAAGCCGTGCGCAACATCCGCGTCGTCACCAACAGCTACGACGTCTCGCGGGGCCAGTTCACCGGCGGCCAGATCGCCACGACGACGCGTGGCGGTACCAACGATGCTGCGGGCTCATTCGGCGTGACCGCCCGCAACTCGAACTTTGCGTTCGGTGCGCAAGGGCCGCCGGCGTTCGGGCAACTCCGCGACCAGCTCCAACTGAGTGGTGGCTTCGGCGGGCCGATCGTTCGCGACAAGCTGTTCACCTTCACGGCCGCGCAGGTGAATCGCCGCTCCGACGATCTCATCTCGCTCCTCAACGCCAGCCCTTCGACGCTCGGTCCCCTCGGCATCACACAGGACACGGCCAGCCTCTTCACGTCCCACGTGCGGCAGCTCGGTGTTCCGGTCACGGGGCCCAACGTGCCGTCGTCGCGGGGGTTGACGTCAGTCGTTGGCTTCCAGCGTTTCGACTACATCCTGTCGGATGACGAGACGCTGACATTGCGCGGCGACTACCGCGCCACGGCGCAGGAAGGAAGCCGCGTCTCGGTCTTCTCGCTCCCATCCGCGGGCACGGCCACCTCCAACGCCGGCGGAGGGCTCTTCCTCGGCCTGACCTCTCACCTCGGCGATGCGACGATCAATGATTTCCGGGTGTACGGCGCCCACTCGCAGACGAGCATCGCGCCATACCTGCAGGTACCCGCTGGACGGGTCACGGTCATCCCGGATGTTGCCGACACGGACGAAGCACAGCCCCTGGGTTTTGGCGTCTCGTCACTCGCGTTTGGCGGCAGCCCTGCCGTCCCGCAGCGGACGTTCAACAACTACGTCGAATCCACGAACGAGATCTCGATCCTGCCCGGCGATGGTGCACACCGCATCAAGCTCGGTGGCCTGATCAACATCGCGAGCTTCGGCCAGAACATCACGCCCAACCAGGAAGGCACCTACACGTATACATCGCTCGCGGCATTCGAGGCCGACTCGCCGGCCACGTTCACCCGCGAGTTCAATGTCCGCAATACCGACGCCCACGCCATCAACGGTGCCGTCTACCTCGGCGACGCGTGGCGCAAAGGCCAATTGCAGATCACCTATGGCGCGCGGGTCGAAGGCTCGCTTTACGGGGGCGCGCCCGCGTTCGATCCGGTGATCGATTCGCTCTTTCACCGGAAGACCAACGACTGGCCCTCGGAGATCCACGCGAGTCCGCGTGCGGGCTTCACCTACATCCTGAACGGTGGTGGCGGGGGTGGCGGTGGCGGCGGTGGCCGTGGCGGTGGTGGGGGAGGGGGAGGGGGCCGCGGGGGTGGAGGTGGTGGCGGCGGCTTCTTCTCGGCGCCGACGATCATCCGCGGCGGGATCGGCGAGTTTCGTGCGCCGACGCCGCAGTCGCTCTTTTCGTCGCTGCAGTCGGCGACTGGCGCGGCCAATGGCGAAACGCAGCTCGTGTGCGTGGGTCCGCAAGTCCCGACTCCAGACTGGGCGGGTTTTGCCGACGGGACAGCCACGCCGCCGACGCAGTGCAATGCCAGCTCACTCCCGGTCTTCCCGGCCGACTCGCTGGGCCTTGGGGCGCGGAGCGCCGTCACGACATTCGCACCGGATTTCGAGGCGCCGCGTGCATGGCGCGGCTCGCTCGGCGTGTCACATCGCTTCCTGCAGCACGTCACCATCTCGATCGACGGCACGTATGCGCGTGGCGAAGCGCTGTTCGGCGTCACCGATCTCAATCTCGACACGGTGCCGCAGTTCCACCTCGCCAACGAAAACAACCGTCCGGTTTATGTCAGCCCGACGGCGATCGATCCTGGCACCGGCGCGGCCGCGTTCGGGTCGTCGCGGCTGCATCCGCAATTCGGGCAGGTGCTCTCGCTCAATTCGAACCTCCAGTCCGACACGCGGCAGGTCACCGCCAGCGCGAACGGATTCACCGACCGCGGGATCCTGTATTCGTTGGCGTACACGTATTCCCGGGTGCGCGACCAGTCCTCTTTCGCGGGTGGATCTGCCGTCTACGGATTCGCGTCACCGACGACGGCTGGCAATCCCAACGTGCAGCCCTTCGGGACGAGCGACCTGCAGCGCGAGCACCAGTTTGTCGGAACGTTGACCTATCCCGTGACCGCGCTGGTGGAGATCACGGCGATCGCGCAATTGAACTCCGGCGCGCCGTACTCGCCGATCGTGAACGGCGATGTGAATGGCGACGGTGTCTCGCGCAACGACCGCGCGTTCGTCTTCGATCCCAACAACCCGCTGACCGATCCGTCGGTCGCGTCGGCGATGCGGACCCTGCTGACGACGGGCCCAGGACGTATCCAGGATTGCCTGTCATCGCAGCTCGGCCAGATCGCGGCGCGCAACAGTTGCTTCGGCCCGTGGACGACGTCCCTCAACTGGCAGGTGAACATCCGGCCGAGCGCGTTGGGATTGGACCGGCGTCTCACGATCTCGATACAGTTGTTGAACACGCTGACCGGCCTCGATCTCCTGTTCCACGGCCCGAACCATCTGGCGGGCTGGGGACAGCCGGGGTCACCCGATCCGACGCTGCTGTCGATCACCGGCTTCAACCCTGGCACGGACCAGTACAAATACGTCGTGAACACGCATTTCGGCCAGCCGAGCAGCTACCAGGCGTATGGGCAGCCGTTCCTGTTCGTGATCGGCGGCCGGCTGAACGTTGGGCCAGGCGATGCGGAGCAGCAACTCCGCGGATTCCTGGGTGGTGGCGGCCGTGGCGGTGGTGGCGGACCTGGCGCTGGTGGCAACGCAGCCGCCGCTGCAGCGGCCGACCAGAAGCAGAGTCTCCCGGACCAGATCTCGCAGCGTTTCGCGGCGCGGTTGCCGAACCCGTTCGACGAGATCCTGGCGCTCAAGGACACGCTGGGTCTGAGCCAGGACCAGGAGACCCAGCTCCAGGCGTCATCGCAGGTATTCAAGATCCGTGTGGATTCCCTGACCGGCACCGTGCGCGCGCAGTTGCAGAAACTGGGTGCGAACCTCGACGCGACGACGATGTTCGGGATCATGCGCCGCCAGTTCGCGGTGGTGCGCACGATCATGGCGGCGGCCATCGCCGAAGCGAAGGGGGAGGTGACCGCCGATCAGTGGGAAAAAGTCCCCGAGAGTATCAAGGGCGGCCAGCGTGGTCCGGGCGGCGGCGGCCGCCGCGGCGGCGGAGGGGGCCCGTAGGCACAGCAGGCGGCCGTTCTGAGGAGAATCACGGCATCTGTTGCGGGATCCGTCCGGGGGCCGTTGCCCGACAGGGCGACCTACGGTTCTCGAACGGCCCCCGCTGCGTAGTGCTGGGGCATCGGGCGCGGCCCCTGGATTGACTCGGCGCGGTGCGGTGAGCAGCCGATGATTCCGTTGTATCGACGGTACGGCGGGGCGGTCGCGACCGCCCCTACCAAGGCGGGTTTGGTCCGCGGCTACCTCCGGTATCGCTGGGTCTCAGCCTTTGATCGGATGCGATATTGAAACGGCACAGACCACGCACACCCCGGAAACTTCAACTCGGCACCGGCTTCTTACCCATGACTCTCAACGGCAAGACCGCGCTAGTGACAGGCGGGAGCCGCGGTATCGGGCGCGCGATATCCGTCGCTCTCGCACATGCAGGTGCCAGCGTCGCGGTGAACTACCACAAGCAGAAAGACGCCGCGGACGCGGTCGTCAAGGAAATCACGGATGCCGGGGGCCACGCGATCGCGATTGGTGCCGACGTGTCAGACGCCGCCAGCGTGACCACGATGTTCGAATCAGTGACGCGCCAACTGGGCGACGTCGCGGTCCTCGTCAACAACGCCGGCATTGCGCACCAGCGTACCATCGACACGGTGCAGCTCGCGGATTTCGACGAGGCGATCCGCGTCAACCTGCGGTCGGCCTATCTCGTTACTACAGCCGCGATCCCGGCGATGCGCCGAGCCAAGTGGGGCCGCATCATTTTCCTGTCGTCGGTTGCCGCGAACATCGGCGGGGCGATCGGCCCGCACTACGCCGCATCCAAGGCCGGGATGCTGGGCCTCATGCACGGCTACGCGACGCTGCTGGTCAAGGAGGGGATCACATCGAACGCGATCTCGCCGGGCCTGATCGAGTCCGACATGACGCGGGTGCTGGTGAACGTGACCCCGGAGCGCGTTCCGGTGGGCCGCTACGGCACGCCCGAGGAAGTCGCCTCGATCGCGGTGATGCTCGCTACAAACGGCTTCATGAATGGCCAGAACATCCACCCGAACGGGGGGATGTACTTCGCGACCTGAACTGAGTGCTATCACTCACTCGCCAGAGATATCTTGCGAGCGACGTGCGCGCTCCTCGGCGACTTGGCTGCTTTATCGAGCGCTAAATGGCCGAAAATGGCTACTAGGCCCCCGCGGCCAATGTCCATCTCGCGCTGTGCCCACGGATAGAGCTGGTCATCGCGCGGGACACGGTCAGTGCGCCAGTGCGGAATAGGCCACGCCATCAGACCAGGCGCCTGTCGGCATGGTGGCCAGCACTGTGCGGGAGGCCACGTCGATCGCCACCACACGATTCCGCCCCTGCAGTGTCACAAAGGCCGTGCGGCCATCAGGCGTCAATGTCACGCCCTCGGGACACGGTGAGCCCGGCACTTCCGCGGTCGGCACCAGACTATCGGCAGCAAACGTCAACCTGCCCAGCTCAGCGCGGGTGGCGGTGTTGAAGAATCGGACGACCGCCGACGCAGGGTCGGTGATGATGGCGGTCTTGCCATCGGACGTGATCGCCAGCCGGTACGGCAGCCCGAACCCGCCGATCGTATGCGCGACGGCACCCGACGCCGGTGTCACGATGCTCACGATTTTCGTCTTGTCGCTGCCGACCCATACCTGATCTCCCGCGGGCGACACCGCAATGCCCTCGACGGCCGGCGCAACGGCGATGGTGCGCACGAACGCATGCCGGCTCACGTCCAGCTCCGAGATCGTTCCATCCCCGACGTTCGTCGTGAATGCGTGATGCCCATCCGCCGTGAGCACGACCATGTGCGAGAGCCGCTGCGTCGTCGGGATCTTCGCACTCACCGTGCCACGCGCGAGGTTCACGACTACGACGGCCTGGCTGGTCTCGGACGTGACGAGGAGCGTCGTGTCGCCGGGCAGGAACACCGACCCATGCGGCCGGTGGTACTCACCCAGGCCGATGGTGCGAACGACAGCCGGTACCGGCTGCGTGAGATCGATCACGGTCAGCGAATTGCCGGGCTGCTTCGCTGGGCCATAGTTCGAGACGACGGCCCACCGCCCGTCGTGCGAAACAGCCACCTCATGCGGCGCCGCGCCTGTCGGCAACGTCGCCAGCGTCCGGCCGGACGCGAGGTCGAGCACTGTGACGGTGTTGTCGTTCATGTTCGTCGCGAGCAGGGTTCCATGAAGCGGCGGGCCCTGCGAGCGAACGACGCCGGCAGCGTGGGCCAGCGGGAACGCCCCCACGACGACGGTGCTTGCCAGTAGACGGGCGGCATAGCGCATTAGGGAAGGCGCCTTGGTAAATGGAAAGCGCGTCCGCGATCACGCGCTGAAATGTGACGGTTGCCCCTCGGGGTAGACACCCAATGATCAAATCCGGTTGCCGCCATCAGAGGGCCCTTATCCCGTCTGGCCTCTCGCGATCCGCACCACTGCCGCCAGGCTCCGATCGATGTCCTCCTCGGTGGTCTGATAACACGACACGCTGATGCGCATGGCGGTGTGCCCTTGCCATTCGGTTCCGCCACACCAGCAGGTCCCGTCTCGCTGGACCTCGGCGATCACGCGCCGAGTCTCTTCCGCATCTCCGAACGACACGAGCACCTGGTTCAACACCACGTCGTTCAGCACCTGAAACCCCGCTTGTGACAACCCGTCGGCAAACCGCGCCGCCAACTCACAGCTCCGCTCGACCATCTCGGCCAGCCCCGAGCGCCCGAGCGACCGAAGGGCCGCCCAGATCTCCACGGCACGCGCCCGCCGTGATGCCTCGGGCGTATAGTTGGCAGGCTCGCGAATGAACGTGGATGGCAGATACGCCGAAGCACTCAGCGCCATCGCCTGCTGCAGATGCGACGGGTCCCGCACCAACGCGAGCCCCGAGTCGTAGGGCACGTTCAGCCACTTGTGGCAATCCACCGCCCAGGAATCCGCCGCCAGAAACGGCTCGAACAGATGCCGCCGCCCGGGAGCCGCTGCCGCCCACAACCCAAATGCTCCGTCCACATGCACCCACGCTTCCGCGCGCCGCGCCCGCTCGCAGATCTCACCGGCCCGGTCAAACGCTCCGGTATTCACATTGCCAGCTTGAATGCACACGATGGTCCGCTCGTCGAGGGGTGGCAAAGCATCCGCGCGCATCCGTCCCTGATCGTCCGCCGGGACTTTCGTTACCCGCGCCCGCCCCAGGCCCAGCATAGCCAGCGCTTTGAGCGCCGAGACATGCACCTCGCCACCTACCACTACGGTAAGGACCGGCGCGCCAAATAATCCGCTCTCCTCCACGTTCCAGCCGGCCCGCCTGAGCAATGCCGAGCGCGCCGCCGCGAGACACGCGAAGTTGGCGGTCGTTGCGCCCGTCACGAATCCCGCGCCGCACTGTGCGGGCAGTCCGATGATCTCGCGCAGCCAGCCCAGCGCGATCTCCTCGAGCGCGGCGGCTACTGGCGACGTCACCGTGTACCCGGCGTTCTGATCCCACGTCCCGGCAAGCCAGTTCGCCGCCAGCGTGGCCGGCAGCGCGCCACCGATCACGAATCCGAAATACCGTCCGCCTGTTGATGTCACTGTCGCCGGCGACCCGACCTCATCGAGCAGGCGAATCACATCCGCAGGATCACTCGGTCCCTCGGGCACTGGCCCGCCGAGCAGCTCGAGCCGGGATACATTCTCCGGCGCCGGCGCCACTCGGCGTCCGGGTACCGATTCCAGATACGCCGTCGCCCGGCGCGCCACGTCCGCCAACAGCTCGTTCATCAGTGCGTCCTCATGATTCGCTGACGTTTCCGCCGCGCTCGAGGATCGCAGCTAGTCGCTCGAGCAACTCGAACTCCGACGAGTGCATCCGGTCCCTCGCCTGCGCGACCGTAAAGAAATCCGCCCTGTCTACCTCGGGAAACTCCTCTTGCTGCCCGGAGCGGGGCGGCCACTCCATCGTGAATGTGTTGCTCTTGAGCTCCGACGGGTTGCCCGTTCCTGCGAACGCCCACGCGATCACCTGCTTCCCGCTTTTGTGCTTGACGCTCCCGAGCGGCAGGTACGGCCCCGCCGGCCGAAAGCCGGTCTCCTCCTCGAACTCGCGCTGCGCTGCGGCCAGTTCGCCCTCGCCCGGCTCGATCTCACCTTTCGGTACAAACCAGGCACCTTGATCCTTCCCGGCCCAGAACGGCCCGCCGGGGTGAACCAGCAGCACCTCCAGCACGCCGTTCCGCACGCGGTACATCACGAGCCCGGCGCTTGTCTTCGCCATGGCGTGAAATTCTAACTGAACCCCGATTCTTCGCTCATCACCCGGCGCGGCACCTGGATTGGCTCAGCGAGGTGCGGTGACCAGCCGATGATTCCCTTGTGTCAGACGGTACGGCGGGCCGGTCGCGACCGGCCCCTACCAGGGACGAATCCGTAGGCACCGCAGGCGGCCGTTCTGGGGGGAATCACAGCATCTCGTGATTCTGGGGAGAATCACAGCATCTGGTGCGGGATCTGTTTGGGGGCCGTTGCCCAACAGGGCGACCTACGGTTCGCGAACGGCCCCCGCTGCGTAGTGCTGCGGCATCGGGCGCGGCACCTGGATTGGCTCGGCGAGGTGCGGTGAGGAGCCGATGATTCCCGTGTGTCAGACGGTACGGCGGGCCGGTCGCGACCGGTACATGTAATTGGGGATCATGATGGCCGCGCGCCCTGTCTTGTCGTGCAGCCCCAGAGTGTACTGAATTTCGCTTCGACTCGTTCACCGATGCGAAATTATCCTGATCCTCTTCCGCCCACTCCGAAATGCGCATCGCGACCTACAACGTCAACGGCGTCAACGGGCGTCTCCCCAATCTCCTCGCATGGCTGGGTGAGACATCGCCCGACGTCGTCTGCCTGCAGGAGCTCAAGGCACCACAGGAAAAATTCCCGGCCATCGCCATCCGCGACGCGGGTTACGACGCTGTCTGGCACGGGCAGAAGAGTTGGAACGGAGTGGCGATCCTCACGCGCGGCGCCGAGGCGACCGAGTCCCGCCGGGTTTTGCCGGGCGACCTTGAAGACCTGCACAGCCGATACATCGAGGCGGTGATCGGCGGCATCGTCGTGGGTTGCCTCTATCTCCCCAACGGCAACCCGGCGCCGGGCCCCAAGTTCGACTACAAGCTCCGCTGGTTCCAACGCCTCGAGGAGCACGCGAGGTCGCTCCTGGCCTCAGGCGCGCCCGTGGTCCTCGCGGGCGACTACAACGTCATGCCCACCGATCTCGACGTGTACAAGCCGGAGAAATGGGTGAACGACGCGCTCTTCCGGCCGGAAGTACGCGAGGCCTACGCCCGGCTCGTCTCGCAAGGCTGGACCGACGCCATCCGGACGCTCCACCCAGGCGAGCGGATCTACACGTTCTGGGACTACTTCCGGAACGCGTTCGGCCGTGACGCAGGCCTTCGCATCGATCATTTTCTGCTGAGTCCCGTCCTGGCGAAACGCCTGACGGCTGCAGGCGTCGACCGCGAGTTCCGCGGGCGTGAAAAGGCGTCCGACCACGCGCCGGTCTGGATCGAACTCGCGTAGCCGCGCAAACCATCCGCCCGGTCCGGCCCTTCCAAGATCCGGGGCCATTCGGCCTGAAACCTGCCGCGCCTTCAGGCCCGTACTGCAACTGAACCACACCTAGAGGAAGGGAGCGTGCGTATGCCGGATTGGCTCGCCGAGCTGCCGCAGAATCTCTCGTACAGTCTCCGCACGCTCCGCCTCAACGCGGGCTTCGCCGCCGTCGCGCTGCTCACACTGGCACTGGCGATCGGCGCCAACACCGCGATTTTCAGCGTGACCAATGCCGTGCTCCTGCAGCCGCCACCGTACGGGCAGCCCGGCCGCCTCGTCGCGGTGTATGAGAACAACCTCCCAACTCAGACACCCCGGAGCCAGCTCTCCGCCGCCGACATCGTCGACTACAGCGCCGCCCAACGCTCGCTCACTGGCCTCGCCGCTTTCTCCGGCGGACTGTACACGTACACCAACCCGCCCGCCGATCCGATGGTGCTCTTTGGGCTGGAAGTCTCCGCCAACATGTTCGGCGTGGTGCAGGAGGGTGCGCTCCACGGCCGGACATTCGCGGCCGATGAGGACTCGCCGGCAAAGAAGCACGTCGCGATCATCTCGTACAGTTTCTGGCAACGCGCGTTCGGCGCCAACCCCAATGTGGTTGGACGCAACATCACGCTCAACGGCGAATCCTACACCGTCGTTGGTGTCATGCCGCAGGGCTTCAGCCTCGGGTATCGCGAGGACGTCTGGCTTCCACTCGACCTGTCACCGGTGCTCGCGGACGCCAACCGCGCTCGCAAGTTCCACAATCTCCTGGCTATCGGGCGGCTGCGGCCCGGCGCCACGGTATCTTCGGCGAGCGCTGACTTGCTCAGCATCGCCCACCGCCTCGAGAAGGCATATCCAGAAGCCAACACCGGACATCTCGTCACGGTGATGCCTTTGCAGCGGGCGATGACCGGCGACCTCCGCCCCGCCATCCTGCTCCTCGCTGCGGCCGCCGCGCTCGTCCTGCTCGTCGCCTGCGCGAATATCACCAATGTCACGCTGGCCCGGACGATGGCGCGGCGGCGCGAGATGGCCGTGCGAGCGGCGATTGGCGCCGGCCGCGGACGGCTCGTTCGCCAGCTGCTCACCGAGAGTGTCCTGCTCGCTCTGGCCGGTGGCATCCTCGGCTTCGCGGTTGCTTCCATCGGCACCCGGTTCTTGCTGTCGCTGAGTCCTGGCACGCTGCCGCCAATCGTGCACGTGTCCATCGGCGGCACGGTGCTGCTCTTCGCGACGATCGTATCGCTATGCACCGGCGTTGCGTTCGGGCTCATTCCCGCGCTCGACGGCTCGCGGGCCGAACTGCACGAGGCGCTCAAGACCGGCGGCCGCGCCACCGGTGGCGGAGGTGGTGTGCGCCGGATCCTCGTGGTCGCACAAGTGGCGCTCGCGATGGTGATGCTCGTGGGCGCCGGCCTGCTCGTCCGGAGCTTCGACGCGCTCGAGCGCGCTGGCATGGGTTTCAGCCCCGGCCACGTCCTGACCGCGCAGCTCGTCGTCCACGGTCACCAATACGACTCTCTGGCCGTCGCCAATCAGTTCTACAACGGTATCTTTGCCAAGCTTCGCGCTACACCGGGAGTCGAGGCGGCCGGCGCGGTGAGCAGCCTACCCATGCGGGGCAGCGCGACCTGCAGTCTCATGGTCGAGCGGCACCCGGTACCACCGGGCGTTCTGCCCGCCGTGCACTGTATGGGTGCCCGGGGCAGCTACTTCGAAGCGCTCCGCGTGCCACTCGTGCGCGGCCGGTTCTTCGGCGAGACGGATCTGCCTGGCAACCCGGTGGCCGTTCTGATCAACGAGACCATGGCCCGGCGCTTCTGGCCCGGGGAAGACCCGGTCGGCCAACGCCTGCGGCTCGGGCCCGATCCGGCGACTCCGTGGGAAACGGTCGTCGGCGTGGTCGGTGACATGCGCTACGAAGGACTGGGCCAGGATCCGGCTCCAACGGCCGTCGAATTCGACGAACAGCAACCCTGGGGATCGCTCGCAATCGTGGTCCGCACCGCCGGGGACCCCACAAGCGCCGCGGGTGCACTGCGCAGGGCGCTGCACGAGACCGATCCCACGATCGGCGTACAGGATGTCCGGCCGATGGACGACATCCTCGGCTCGAGCCTCGCCGCCCGTCGTTTCGCCATGGCGCTCATCTCGGCATTCGCGTTCGTCGCGCTCGCTCTGGCCGCGATCGGTGTGTACGGTGTGCTGGCATACTCGGTCACGTCACGGACACGAGAGTTCGGGATCCGCATGGCGCTGGGCGCGAGTACGCAAAGCGTGCTCGGTCTCGTCCTCCGCCAGGGGCTCGGATGGTCGCTCATCGGACTCGCGCTCGGCGCCGCCGGCGCGTTCGTGGCGGGCCGGTCTCTGCGCGCCTACCTGTTCGGGATCCAGGCCACCGACGCGGTCACCTTCGCAGCCGTCGCCTGTGGGCTGCTCGCCGCGGTCGCGGCGGCATGCATCGTCCCTGCCCGCCGGGCCGTTCGGGTGGACCCGATGCAGGCCATGCGCGAGGACTGAGGCCCGGGGATCGAGGGCGCCGCCGCGGCCAACGGTGGCCGCGGGCAGCGGAACTATCACAGTCGTGCCGCCGCTGTTTGCGAGGGGACGGCAGGGCCCCCTTATTTAGGTCGTTGACTCTTCTTTGAAGCCGAGACGACCCCCATGCCTGCAACGCAATCCCTGCCCACGGACCGTGCCTCAATGCAGGCCGAGTCCCGCCTTCCGAATCTGGCCGAACTGGAGGCCGCCACGACGCTGGTCTACGCGGTCATGCCTGCCACGCCGCAGTTCCGCTGGCCGCTGCTCGAACGCCGCACCGGCCTCGAGCTGTGGGCCAAACACGAGAATTACACCCCGCTGGGCGCGTTCAAGATGCGCGGTGGTCTCGTGTACTTCGATCAGTTGCGCCGCGCCCAGCCGGACACCGAGTGCGTGGTCTGCGCTACCCGCGGCAACCACGGGCAATCGGTGGCGCTCGCCGCGCGCCGCTGCGGCTTCCGCGTGATCGCGGTCGTGCCTCACGGCAACAGCGTCGAGAAGAACGCCGCCATGCGCGCGCTGGGCGCCGAGTTGATCGAATCGGGTGATGATTTCCAGGCATCGGCGGAGACGGCGGCCTCACTCGCGGAAGAACACGGCTGGCATCCCGTCCCGTCGTTTCACATGCTGCTCGTCCGTGGTGTTGGCACCTACGGACTGGAACTCTTCCGCGCGGCTCCTGATCTCGACACAGTCTACGTCCCGATCGGGCTCGGCTCCGGCATCTGCGGCGTCATGGCCGCCCGTGATGCTCTCGGTCTCTCCACGAAGGTGGTCGGCGTAGTCTCGGACGGGGCACCCGCGTACGCGCTGTCGTTCGCCGCGCGGCGTGTCGTAGAACACGACGTCTCGACCCGCATCTCCGACGGGATGTCCTGCCGCACACCGCACCCCGATGCGCTGCCCTTCATCCTCCGTGGTGCCGACCACATCGTCCGCGTGACCGATGACGAAGTCGAATCCGCCATGCGCGCCCTCTTCGCCGATACCCACACGGTGGCCGAAGGCGCCGGAGCGGCCCCTCTCGCCGCGCTTCTGCAAGAGCGCGACTCCCTGCGCGGGCGCAAGGCCGGCATCGTCATTTCCGGCGGAAACGTGGATACGAATGTCTACGCGCGAGTGCTGAGAGGGCCCCTCGCATAGCTTGCCGGCACGCGTGCCAGCTCATCGGGCTCCTGCACGCGATGCCTTCATTAGAGAGCGGATAGGGCCCGGCGGTCGCGGGAGCGGACGCCGGGGCACGGTGATCCACTGCACGGGCGCGGACCGGTCAAACGAACTCAGTACTTTGGGGGTATTAGCCATCATGTGGGGTAACGCACGGCGTAACGCACGGCGTAGTGTACGGCCCACCGCGTCCGTCTCGGCTCGTGCGAGAGCCGGCGCGGCGCTCGCCATGGCGTACGCGATCACCCTCCCGTTGGCGTTCACCGCATGCTCGTCGAATTCGACGGCGCCTCCCTCCGGCAGCATCGTGCTCTGGGTCGCGAACTCCGGTCTCACCAAGACCGGCAGCGCCACGGATGCCGCGAACGCCAACTCGATCCTGGGTTACACGGCCAGCCAGATCGCGACCGGCACCACGGCAGCACCGGCCGTCAAGCTGATCACCAACAGCGGAAACGGCGGCATCGCACTGGACGCCGCCGGCAATCTCTGGGTGACTGATCCGCCCAACAATGCGATCGCGGAGTATACAGCCGCTCAGCTCAAGAAGAGCGGACAGCCCAAGCCCAACGTCGTGATTTCCGCCGACGCCAACGGTTCGCTCGACTCGCCGGAAGCGCTCGCCATGGATGGCAGCGGCAATCTGTGGGTCGCGAACAGCGCTGCCGCCGGTTCCGGTGCCAACACGGTCGTCGAATTCACTGCGAGCCAACTCTCTGCATCCGGAAGCCCCAAGCCCGCCGTCCGTCTGGCCTCCAACGCCGGCTCGATCAACAACCCTCAGGGCATCGCGTTCGACCCGAAGGGCAATCTGTGGGTCAGCGACTCCGGAGCCGTGAGGGAGTTCTCGACGACTCAGCTCGGCGCGTCAGGGGCGCCCGCGCCGGCGGTCACGATCGGCGACGACGGACTCGGCTCGCTCAACGGACCCGAAGGGATCACCTTCGACGCACAGGGCAATCTCTGGGTCGCCGTTTTCTTCAGCAACCTCGTGGTCGGATTCTCGAGCAGCCAGCTCGCGGTATCGGGCAACCCGGTTCCCGCCGTCATCGTGCGCAGTGGCGACCAGAGCGCTCTGAACAACCCCTGCGGCCTCGCGTTCGACGCCACGGGCAATCTCTGGGTGTCGAATCTCGCGACGAGCTGGCTGCTCAAATTCGTCGCCAAGGAGTTGACATCCCCCTCATCACCAAAGCCAGTCGTATTCGTCGCCAGCGGATCGCTCGTCTCGCCCTGCGCGCTGGTATACGTGCGGTAACCTGCGGTAAGCTGCGATACCGTGCGGGAGAGCGCTACGAGGGGACGTAGCGCATCCGCACGTCGCCGCGGCGCGGCAAAGGACTCCGACGAGACCATAGCACGCGATGTCCGGTCGATCACATAGTGATTCACAATGACCGGATCAGCGAACCGCACGACCCACGCGCCCACCAGCACCAGTGCGGTCACGGCGACGCTCTTGAGCAGCCGGTTTGAAACCTGTCAAGCACCGTCTCCGTGGTGATGAGCGCCGCAACTGGTTCCGGATAGTCGAATCCCGGATAGTTGGACAGGGTACCGGGTTGAGAGGTTGCCGGAGGGACGGACGCGGTGCTAATGTGTGCCACGAAAACCCGGGCCGGATGTCCATTCCTTGATGTCCAAGCCCGCTGCACTGACCGCTGACGGCGCAGGTCTCCGCTATACTTCCGCCCCAACACCCGGGCGCCAGCGCCGGACGGCCCCGCAGCGTGTCACATCCATCCGTCGGAGCGTCAATGACAAGGCATAGAGTCGCGAGAGATATCACAGGTATCCGATCCACGAGCCATTCAGCCCGGTTGCTGGCGCTCGCGGCCTGCGCGGCTTCGGCCACGGCATGCGCTCACTCGGGGATGCCGGCCAATTCCGGCGCGTCGCCGGCCGCCGACATGTCGGTAAACGCACCGAGCCCGGATCCACGCGTGGGTCTCAAAGCCGGCCTCTGGGACGCGGGCCAGGCGCAGTGGAATCTGCGGCTCCTCTCCAATTCTCGTCCGACTGGCAAGTTCCTCGGCGAAACCAACTCCGACCTCGCCTTCTCCGGCCCATACGCGATCGAGGGCAGCTACAACGGCTTCCAGGTCTGGGATATCTCGAATCCCAGCGCGCCGACGCTCAAGACCGCGGAGTACTGCCCTGCGTCACAGAGCGACGTGTCGGTCTACAAGACGTTGCTCTTCGTGTCGGGCGAGGGAACTAGCGGCCGCATCGACTGCGGCGATCAGGGGGTCAAGGACACGGTCAGCGCCGCGCGCCTGCGCGGGATCCGCATCTTCGACATCAGCGATCTGGCACACCCGAAGAACGTCGCCAACGTCCAGACATGCCGTGGCTCGCACACGCACACGCTGGTGGTCGATCCCAACGACCACGACAATGTGTACATCTACGTCTCGGGTTCGGCCGGCGTCCGGTCGCCCAGCGAGCTTCCCGGCTGTGTCAGCGCCCGCCCCGAACAGGATCCCAACTCGTCGCTCTTCCGCATCGAGATCATCAAGGTGCCGCTCGCGCACCCGGAGCAAGCCGCGATCGTCAGCTCCGCCCACCTCTTCACCGGACTTGGCACACCCCAGTCACATGGTGAAGCCGCTGCCGATCGCGAGGCGGCCGCCGCCGAGCGGGCCAAGGGCAAGTTCACGGCGACGATCTTCGGCGACGAGACGGTGCTGCCCGAAGAGTTCATCAAGCCGGAGCTCGAGCAAATCGTGAAAGCCCGCGGGGGCACCGGCGCGGCGACGAGCGCCGACAGCGCCACACTGCGTCAGGCTGTCCAGGGCATTGTCAACAAGATGGTCGCCAGCCAATGCCCCGGATGCTCCGACAAGGGATTTACGCCGACGCAGTGCCACGACATCACCGTCTACCCATCGATCGGGTTGGCCGGCGGTGCATGCGAAGGCTACGGGATGCTGATCGACATCAAGGACCCGGCGCACCCGGTCCGGCTGGACGCGGTATCCGATTCGAACTTCTCGTACTGGCATTCCGCGACGTTCAACAACGACGGCACGAAGCTGCTCTTCTCCGATGAATGGGGTGGAGGCGGCCAGCCGAAGTGCCGCGCGACAGACCCGCACAACTGGGGCGCAGACGCGATCTTCACGATCCAGGGGCAGAAGCTGGTCTTCCAGAGCTACTACAAGATGCTGGCGCCGCAGACCCCCTACGAGAATTGCGTCGCCCACAACGGCTCGCTGATTCCGATTCCCGGCCGCGACATCATGGTGCAAGCCTGGTATCAGGGGGGCATCTCGGTGTTCGACTGGACAGACGCGGCGCACCCGAAGGAGATCGCGTTCTTCGACCGGGGCCCCGTGGACTCGACCCGTCTTGCGGACGGCGGCGAATGGTCGGCCTACTGGTACAACGGCGTGATCGTCGGCTCGGAAATCGCGCGTGGCCTGGACGTCTGGGAGCTTTTGCCCAGTGGCCTGATCAGCAAGAACGAGATCGACGCCGCGAAGTCGGTGCACCTTCCCGAGCTCAATGTTCAGGGGCAGCCGAAGTACGTGTGGCCGCCCTCGTTTGCGCTGGCTCGCGCGTATGCCGACCAACTCGAGCGGTCGCAGGGCCTGAGCGCCGACCGGATCACCGCGATCCGCCAGGCGCTGGACGCCGCCGAGAAGGCATCAGGCGGCCAGCGTCACGACGCGCTGACGCAGCTCGCGACGCAAGTCGACGGTGATGCGGGCGGTGCCGGGGATGGTGCCAAGGTCAGGAAACTGGCCGATGCAGTCCGTCAGTTGTCATCGGCGCCAATGGCGTCCGCCGGAACGGCAAAGACGGCGGCGGGTGACTGATCGCACCTGGTAGTGCCGGAGTGGTGATGCACAGAGGGGCCGGCTGAGACCGGCCCCTCTGTGCATCACTGGCAACACATGGCGACCCTTGAAGCCTCATCCGAGACATCAGCGGGCCTCGGCCTCGACTTCGCGATCCCGATGTTCTTCTTTCAGGGGGCCGAAGACTTCACGACGCCCACTGCACTCGCACGCCAGTACCTCGATGAACTCAGAGCCCCGCAAAAAGCCTTCGTTCCAATCGAAGGCGGCGGGCACTTCGCGATGTTCATGAAGCCGGATCAGTTCCTGAAGGAGCTCGTCACCCGTGTCCGGCCGTTGGCCGTTGCCCCCTCGGCAAACTGACGACGGTAGGGGGACTCTTGTTAGTGCCCGCTTCCGGGTCCTGAGGCCGGTCGTCCGCCCCCACGACGCCGGGTCATCATCCGCGCCACGACGAACACGAGAAAGACCAATCCCACGCCTATCAGGAATCCGTGCCAGAAATCATTGGATAGCATGTATCAGCTCTTGGTGATTGGACATCCCGGTATGCCGCCCGATCGCTACGGGGGTCTCGTAGTCTGGCCTGTGTGCGTTGCTGCCGATAGCCCTTGACGTGTCCGGAGCGCGGCCGGGGGCCAACGGGGGTATCGGGCATCGTCACATTCGGAACAGATAGCTGAACTTCACGAAGAAGCTGTCCGCTTCTCTCGTGAGCGTCAGGATCCGGAACGACACGGGTTCGGTGAGGTTGTTCCCATACCCGATGAACACCACCGTGCCGGGAATCGGCTGGTACGCGAACAGTGCCTGGCCACCAAAAGTATTGGTGGTCGTCCGCACGGCCCGGGAGATGATCCCGGTGTTCGGGTCCTTGATGTAGATCGGGAGCTCGGTGCGAGATGCGTCTCGCAGGCTGTCGACGTATACGGCGTCGTACTGGCCCACCAGGCGGAAGAATATGGGGCGGGACAGTTGATATTCGATGTCCAGCCGCGGGATGATCGTCTGCGCCACGAGCGATCCATCGCTGCGCCGGTGGTAGTACTGCGCGTTGTACGTGAGCTGTCCCCGGAACTGCGGCGTCGGCCGCCAGTCGAGTGTGAGTGATGTGCTGTTGATATTGGCCGACGCCCACTCGAAGAAGTTCTCGTCCCGGCAGGTGAGATAATTGAGCTTGAAGTCGAAGCTTGCGAACGCCGGTGTCTGCAGCGAAAACACGCAATCGGTGTTGGGGATCTGCGACGTGCCGACGAAGTGTGTGAACGTCGTGTCGCCCCCGGCGATGTGACCGAGGTAGTAGTACTGGTACAACTGCGGATCGTATCCGAAGTGCTCCAGAAACATGGCGCCCTCCAGTTGCCACCCGCCAAAGAGGGTCGCGAACGCCGAGAAGTGGAACTTCCGGTCTTCGGTCGGTCCTCCATCGGTGAAGTTCCGATAGGTCCAGATGTTCACGAAGGTGAAATCCGGTGTGAATGTCTGGAGAAATCCGCCAGGTGCGAAGTAGAATGTGTACCGGCTGTCCGCCGTGAAGTTCGTCACCCCCGCCCGGCTCACAAACCCGGCGCCCGGCGCCCACTCGGGATCGATCCCGTTCAGGTCGTAGTTGAGGCCGAGCGAGCGCCCGGCCCGCACGAAATGCGCGTCCCACATCGGACCCGCACCATGCTGGTTCGTCGCCGGCAGGGTGTCCGTAATGAATGGCGTGTTGACTCGGCTCGAACTCGCCGCACCCTGAACGCCGAGGGAATAAATCTTGTCCCACGTGACCCGGGTGTCAGCGCCGACGACTCGGTTGAACGACCCGCCATCCTCCTTGTCCGTCGCGACGAAGCCGATCTGCGACGCCTCGCCGACGTCGGTGAGCGTCCGCAGCACATTGAAGAGGGGATGCCCCGCGCCGGCCGCGAACGGATTGCCCTCGTCGTCCAGGGCACCGAGATAGGCGACGTCGAAGTTGCCCACCTTGCCCGTGAGTTTCACTGCCCCGATCGGCGCCGATATCTGCCGTGTGTAGATGATGTTGTTCGGGACGCTGAACTGGTCGATCCCCTCGAGGAAGAACGGCCGCTTCTCCGGATACTGAATCGCCTGGCGCGGATCGTACTGTAGTTGCGTGGCATCGGACTCGACCTCCGCGAAGTCGGGGCGAAATGTCCCGTCGAGGATCAGGTTGTTCGTGACGCCGTAGCGCACATTGCCACCGAACTGCGGCCGCTCGACCCGGTACACCCACGGCGCCGGCCCGCTCGGCGGATTCCCCGTCCCGGCCGGACCCGGATAGCCGAGCGATTTCTCGGTCACGATCGGGTTCAGGTCGAGGACCAGGCCGCGATCGAGTCCCGTCAGTCCCACCAGCGTCCCGGATTGCGCCAGGAACGACGCGTTGGCGATGCGCGTCGGCACCCAGGTATCCATCTCCGCGAGGTGCTGCACGTTGCGGATGATGTTGATCCCCCAGTCCTGCGGGTCCCGCTGCTGGAACTTGAAGCTGCGGAAGGGAATCCGCATCACGACCTCGTAGCCATAGGCCGTGAGGTGGCCCTTCGACTCATAGACGAAATCGGCGCTCAGATCCACGGGCGGCGGCCCGGTCGCGGCGACGTTGTAGCCAGTGGCCAGCACGCCCTCGGTGATCGTGCCGTCCTCCTGGACGCCGAACGGATTCACGCCCAGGAACAACGCGTGCCGCCCGTGGATGAAAGGCGTGAGGACCAGCTCCACGTTGTCGTCGCCGTCGATCAGGTCGCGGTTGGCCAGCGTCGCGTGCACGGCTCCGTGCGCCTCGAAGGCGCGGATCCCGAAATACATCGCTGTCGCGCTGTACCACACGAAGACTTCTGTCGAGTCGGAGGCCTGCCGGCCGTCGACCGGAAAAAACTCCGAGAAGCCGTTGAGGAGCGCCGCGCGCTGCCATACCGGGGCGCTCAGAGTCCCGTCGACTGCGATATCCGTGTCGAACCGGGGAATCCGGACATTAAGGTCACCCTGCAGCCCACTATAGACGGCCCCCGCCGCCACAGAATCCCCAGTTCTGGGACTCTTGGAATCCCGTGGCGCGCCGGTGTCGGTTGCAGGCGCGGCGGCAGGCGGCGGCCCGGCCGTCTGAAACGCCAGCAGCGGCGCGATCTCGGGCAGCACGACTGCAGCCAGAAGTGGTAGAAGCACGTGCTATCGTAACACGTCTTGAGGGCTCGCAGGTAGCCAGGGTTACGCCGTCGCGATGCTACCGGGGCAAGTCTTCGACAGCCAGGCATGCCACGAGGTTGCAGGCGATAGTAGGGTTGCAACTGATGGTGGGGGCCGTTGCCCGACAGGGAGACCTGCGGTTCGGAACGGCCCCCACTGCGCGTTGCCGCGACATCCAGCGCGGGTTCTGGATTGGTGGGACGGGTCAGGCGGCCGTCGGCGGGTGCGGCCGGTGACCGCGGGCCGGTCGCGACCGGCCCCTACCAGGGACGATTTCTGATCGCCGCGCTAGCGTCGCATCTCAGCCGCTCGCCGCCGCCACTCCCAGCGAATCCAGCTTGTGCTTCGAGCGCGTGTCGGCCGGCCGCTTTGTCATCGCGGCGCGATAATGGGCGATCGCCTTGTCCTTGTCCCCCTTGGACAGGTACAACCCGCCCAGCATGAAGTCGATGTCCGCGGAGGTGGGGTTGTACCCCTGATTCATCTCGAGCATCGCGATCGCGGCGTCTGCCTTGCCGTTCCCTGCAAGCGTGCGCGCCAGCTCGTTCACCGACCACTCGCTGAAGTCGTATCTGCCGGACTCCATATCCTCGCGCAATTCCTTGTAGCGCGCGACCGCGGAATCGATTCCATGATGATCGATGATGTCGGTCAACACGGCATCGAGTGCCTGGGGAAGCGGCGACCCGCGGTGGCACGTCACACACCGCATCACGATTCTCGGGTCGTGACGCTCCGGGAGATCGGGGAGAATCTTGTCATTGAGCTTGGCGACCATCTGAAGCATGAAGCGCGCCTTCCGTTTCTGGATCTTGTCGTCGGATTTGAAGATCAGCTTCTCAGGTGCATTGGCGGGCGCGCCAGCGGGCTTCGGCTCGGCGACATGGCAGTAGGTGCATCGCACGCCGAGTTGTAGCGAGAAGGCCCGCATGACCTGGATGAGCGAATCGCGCGAGATGTGCTTCGGCAGCACTTTGAGGTTCTCAAACTTCTCCGGGATCTGCGCCTGCGCCGGCCTAAAGGGCGACATTAGCAGCATGATGCCGGCGAGCAGCCACATGGCGAGGAACGGACGCTTGGGTACTGGCATCAGGCAGCTCCAGTGTTGTGACGGGTGGCCGGGACTGACGGGTCTGCCGGTGGCACGTTCGCGGCGCCAGGGGTGTGTTCCCGCCGGCTCATTCGTGCCTCAGCGCCAAGCCCGGGTCGGCCACGATCGCCTGGCGGGCCGGCAGGAAGGCTGCCAGGAGAGACGTGCATCCGAGGATGACCGTCGCGGCACCAAAAGTCAGCGGGTCGGCAGGATTGACGCCGTACAGGAGACCGGCCATCAACCGTGTGAGCAGAAACGCGGCTGCCAGGCCGATCCCCAGCCCGGCTCCGGTCAGCAGCGCCGCGTCGCGGCACACGAGATGGAGCAAGGCGCGAGGCGGAGCGCCCAGCGCGGCGCGCACGCTGATCTCACGGGTCCGCTGGCTCACGGTGTATGCCAGCACGCCGAAGATCCCCAGCGCCGACAGCACCAGTGCAAGCCCTGCGAATGCGAGCAGCAGGTTCATCACCAGTCGCTGGAGTCCGGCTGACTCCCGGACGATGCGTTCCATTGGTTCGATGTCGGCGACCGGCACTCGTGGGTCGGCGCTGTGGATCGCATCGGTGACCGCGTGGGCGACGCTCGCGGGCGCGACTCCTGGGGCCGTGTGCACCACCATGTGCTCCGGAACCATGAGCCATGGGTACTGCTGGTAGGGGAGGTACATTTCCGAGAGCCGGCCAACTTCGGGTCCACGCGTCAATACGTCTCCCACGACTCCTGCCACCGATCGCCACGGCGATGCCGGTGGCCCGACGCGCAACAGTTTGCCGATCGGATTCTGGCCGGGCCAATAGGTGCGAGCCAGATGCTCGTTCACGATCACCACTTTGGGGGCGTCCTCGATGTCGCGCCCGTCGAAGGTTCGCCCCCGGCGCAGCGGAATTCCCATCACCCGGAAATAGTCGGGGCCGACCACGACGTAGTTGGCGTCCGGCCAATTCCCCGATGGAGGATTCGGGTGGTCGTAGGTGATGAAGAGCAGTCCGGCCCATCCCGTGACCGGCAAGCCGCGCGAGACGCTCACGGCATCGACGCCGGGGAGCGCTTTGATCCCCGCGACCGCTCGCTCGAGGAACTGCTCTTGTGCGAGTGGCGTCGCGTACTGATCTCCCGTGAGCGATACACGTAGTGTCAGCACCTGTGCCGCGCTGAATCCCCGGTCGGCGCGATTCAGGCCGGCGAGCGTCCTGACCATGAGTCCCGCTCCGACCAGGACAATGACGGCCAACGCCACCTCGGAAACGATGAGGGTGCTCCGCGCCGGCGGGATCGGCACGCGCCGGAGAGAGGGCCGCCCGGCATCGAGCCTCGCCGATGCGGTCCGCGGACGAGCGCCCTGGAGCGCGGGGGTGAGGCCGAATAGCACGGTCGTCGCCAGTGTGGTCGCGAGCGCGAATACCAGAACCCGCAGATCACCAACCCCCGTGGCAAGTCCCGGCGCGGAGTTGAGCAGCACCGGCGGCGCCGCCGCGATGAGACTCTTGCAGCCGGCGTACGCCACGACGATGCCTGCCACGCCGCCGGCAAGAGCGAGCAGGAGGCTCTCCGCCAGCAATTGGCGCACGACTCGCCCCCGGGTCGCCCCCAACGCTCCGCGCATCGTAAACTCGCCGGCGCGCGCGACGCCGCGTGCAAGCAGGAGATTGGCGACGTTGCCGCAGGCGATCAGCAGCACGAAAAACACGGCTCCCATGAGGACGGCCAGCGCCGGCCTGATATCGCCCGATACTTCCCTGCGGAGGCTCATCACCTGCGGATTCCACCCGGTGAGAACGGCGTACTGCCCGGTGAGCCGCGCCGACACCGCATCCATGCGACGCGCGGCCGCTGTCACACTCATCCCCGCTTTCAACCGGCCGATGCCGACGTAGTCGTTCCAGAATCGCGTTGGCGAGAGCGTAAGCCCCGCCACCCAGAGCGCAGGCGCTGACAGGTCCGGCGGGGCGTAGGAGTGCGGCAGTTTCTCCGGCATCACGCCAACGACCGAGTACATCAGGTTGTTGACCTCGATTACCCGCCCAATGATCCGGTCATCACCGCCAAAACGCCGCTGCCACAATCCGTAGCTCAGGATCACGACGCGCGCGCTATCCGGCCGGCCCTCATCTGCCGAGAAGACGCGGCCTCTAATTGGCGAAACGCCGAGGAGGGGGAAAAGGTTGCTCGACACCTGCTCACACGGGTCGTCCTCGGGTTCGCCACCACCCGTGAGCACACACGATGTCGGTGCGAATGCGGCCATGTCGTCGAACGCGCCGCTCTCGTCGCGCCAGGCGACCAGCTCCGCCGGCGTCACGTTGTTCCACGTCCAGCCATGCGATGGATTCTGCTTCCACACCGCCACGAGCCGGCCGGGGTTGGCGAAGGGCAGGGGCTTCAGTAACGCCGCGTACACCGCGGAGAAAATCACGGTCGTGGCCCCGATGCCCAGCGCGAGAGTCAACACGGCGACAGCGGTGAAGGCGGGAGCGTTCGCCAGGTTCCGCAGTGAGAAGCGAATGTCCTGCGTCAGGTGATCCCACCACAGCCAACGCCCACTCTCGTAGAACCGCTCCTCGGCCCGCGTGACGTTGCCGAACTTGCGACGGGCCGCAACGGCCGCCTCTGCCTCGGTCAGTCCCTCCTGACGTAGACGTTCGGCCTCGAGCTCGATGTGCGCGTCGATCTCGGCACTGAAATCGCTTGGCCGCCGCCCGGATTGCCACATACCGTCACCCGCCGGCCAACTCGGGACCCAGGATCCGGTCGATGGCGGCCACGAGGCGTTTCCACTTTGTTCTCTCCTTCGCGAGTTGCTTGCGGCCCGCCGCCGTCAGCGTATAGAACCGCGCCTTGCGGTTCGTCGCCGAGGTCCCCCATCTGGCGGAGATCCAGCCGCGATCCTCCAGGCGCTGCAGCGCGGGATACAGTGCGCCATGCTCAACGAGCAGCTCTCTCCCGGATGTCTGCTGGATGGCGCGCGCGATGCCCTGTCCGTGCTGCGCTCCGAAGATGAGCGTCCGCAGGATCAGCAGGTCGAGAGTGCCCTGCAGCAACTCGAGGCGATTGGTGTCCTGGGTAGACATCTGACCCAAGAATGCGGATGCTCGGGTTGGATGTCAACCCAGCGCTCGCCCCGGGCGGTGCGGTGGCTGCACCTGGCTGGGGGCCGAGTCGTGTTACGGCATTACCAGTCCAGGAGAATGCCGGCGTGGACCAAGCCGCCGCCGAAGCCGTAGAGAATCAGCGTGTCGCCGCGGCGTATCTGGTTGGCAGCGAGAGCGGGAGCGAGTGCCAGTGGTATGGTCGCGGCCGATGTGTTGCCGTAGCATTCAATACTCGACAGCGTGCGATTGATGGGGATGCCGGTGCGTTCGCAGACCGCTTCCGTGATGCGGATGTTGGCGCTGTGCGGGATGAACCAGTCGATGTCCTCGCCGGTGAGGCCGGCGTCCTTCATCAGCCGTGTCACGCCGGCCGAGACGGTTTCGACAGCCCAGCGATAGACCTCGCGGCCGTTTTGCCGGATGAGGCCTGGTGCGAGCTCGGCGCCGCCGGCGGCGCCGCTGGCGCTCGCGATGCGGCGCGACAGGCCGGTCCGGTACAGATGCGGGCCGCCTTGGCCATCTGATCCGACGATCGACGCGCGAATAGTTCCGGGTGTGGCCGCTTCCACCAGCGCGGCGCCCGCGCCATCGCCGAACAGGATGCACGTGGCGCGGTCGGTGTAGTCGGTGACCTTGCTCAGCGTCTCGCCCGCGACCACCAGCACGCGGTCGTGGATCCCGGCGGTGATGAGGCCATTGGCGATATGCAGGCCGTAGGCGAAGCCCGCGCACGTCGCCTGGATATCGATCGCACCTGCGTTGCGCAGGCCCAGTCTGTCCTGGACCTGGGAGGCGACGCTCGGGAAGGGGTAGTCAGGCGTCGTCGTGCCGGCGATGACGAGGCCCACGTCGTCGGGTGACGCGCCGGACCGGGTGAGGGCGTCGTGGGCGGCGGCGGTGCAGAGGTCACTGGTGAACTCGTCGTCCGCGGCGATGCGCCGCTCGCGGATGCCGGTGCGGCGCACGATCCACTCGTCCGTCGTGTCGACGAGTTTGGCGAGGTCGTCGTTCGTGAGCACCTTGCTGGGCGCGTACGTACCGACGGCGCTCAGGCGGGCGCCGCGTGTCGCCGCAGATATCGTCATCGGGCCTCCGCCGGACAGAGTTGGCGGGTCACTCGACCCAACCTAGCGCCGTTCTCGAACGGCGCCTACTGCCCTGTCCACAGGCAGGGGCCTTACGGTAACGACAGTAATGCCACAGCAGCTTTCGGGACAGCGACTGCAGGGGCGGTCCTGCTAGGGGACCATTACCTCGACGTCGCCCGTTGTGGGACGCATCGGTGGCCAACGGAGGGCGGCGAGGCTCCAGCGGACGACGTCGGCTTCGACCGAGTCGCTGTCCTGCGCGACTGGGCGGCGCGGGTGGACCCCGCGGGCGAAGGCGACGACGCTCTCGAGCACCCAGGGGGGCGAGATACCTTCGGACCGCAGGGCGTCGACGTAGGCGGTGACGGCGTGGCGGAGTGCGGCGCGTGTCGCGAGTCGTTCCCGATCGTGGTCGCCGCGTGCTCGCTCCAGCGTGGTGAGGAGTCGCTCGCATATCGGCCGCAGTCCGGTGGGGAACGTGCGCGGGACTGAGGCCGGCGTGAGGTGGGGAGCGGACATTTGGCAATTCCTCCCACGAATCGAATGGGGTGGCGAGCCCGGCCTGACTGCGCGGCCACCATCGGCAGCGGCGTCGCGGCTCGAGCCCAAATTCGCCGCAAGGCTCGCGCCGCCACGACTTGTGGCTTGCTGGGGGGACTCCTCGTGACCGGCTCGTGACTCCGAGCCTCCGGGCACTGGCAGAGAAGCTGACCGCGTTCTATTTCCGTTCATGCAATCACCGTCCTCAGCAGGACCGATCGATCTCGCGACAGCCGCCCGGCAGGCGGTCCACAAGTACGGCTTTCTGACCGATCTGCCGGCCGATGCCGCACGGCAACTGGCGACACTGGGATCGGGTGCGGCAGGGGGCGGACCCGTGGGGGCACCCACGGACGCCGCGACCGGCCACGATCTCCGTTCAGCGCTCTGGTCCTCGATCGACGACGATCATTCGCGGGATCTCGATCAGCTCGAAGTCGCCGATCCGTCCGGCGCAGGCACCACACGCGTGCGAGTCGCGATCGCGGATGTCGACGGACTCGTGCCGCGCGGATCACCCCTCGACGTGTTTGCGGGCGAGAATGCGACGACCGTGTACACGGGCGTGGCGACATTTCCCATGTTGCCGGAGCTGTTGTCGACTGACCGGACATCATTGTCACAGGACAGCGATCGGGACGCCATCGTCATCGAGTTCCTCGTCGCGGGCGACGGCTCGGTCACGCAGGGCGACGTGTATCGCGGCACGGTGCGGAATCACGCGAAGCTCGCGTACGACTCCGTGGGTGCGTGGCTGAGCGGGACCGGTGCGGCGCCGGGCGTGGTGGCGGGCAACGCGGGGCTCGCGGCGCAACTGCGGCTGCAGTCCGACGTGGCGAAGCGGCTCCGGCAGCGGCGCATCCTGCATGGCGCGCTCGAGTTTCAGACCATTCAGGCGACGCCGGTCGTCGTGAGCGGCAAGGTCGTCGATCTGCACGCGACGAACCCGGGTCCGGCCCGCGATCTGATCGAAGAGTTCATGGTCGCGGCGAACACCACGCTCGCCGGGTACATCACGAGCCATCACCGGTCCTCGATCCGGCGCGTGGTGCGTACGCCGGTGCGGTGGCCGAGGATCGTGGAGTTAGCGAAGGGACTCGGGGCGACACTTCCGGCAACACCGGATGGTCCTGCGCTCGCCGCGTTTCTCACGGCGCGGCAGGCGGCGGACCCGGCGCATTTCCCGGATCTGTCGCTTGCAGTGATCAAACTGATGGGGCCCGGCGAGTACGTCGTCGAGACACCGGATGGGCCGCCGACGCCGCATTTCGGCCTGGCCGTCGACGACTACACTCACGGGACCGCGCCGAACCGGCGGTACGCGGATCTCGTCACACAGCGAATCGTGAAGGCCATCATCGCGAACGCGGCGCCGCCGTACACCGATACGGAGCTGACCGCGATCGCGACGCACTGTACGACGCAGGAGGACAACGCCCGGCGGGCGGCGCGCCTCGTGACGAAGCAGGCGGCGGCGCTGATGCTGGCACCGCATGTCGGTACTGTCTATGATGCCGTCGTGACAGGAGTGACGGACCAGGGGACGTATGCGCGGCTGGTGGCCCCGCCGGTCGAGGGAAGGGTAACGGCGGGCGGGCAGCACCTCGACGTGGGGGATCGGATCAAGGCGCGGCTCATGGCGACCGATCCCGTGCGCGGATTCATCGATCTCCACGCGTCGAAGTAGACAAGAGAAAAACAGAAAGGAGAAAGGAGAAAAAATACAGGGCCGGCTGCGGTGTGAGCAGCCGGCCCTGTTGCACATCTCTGGGCCGGTCGCGACTGGCCCTTGTAGCCCAACACTAGCCCAACACTAGCCCAACACTTGCCCAACGGGTCTCAGTCGAAATCCATGCAGATGTGGAGCTGGTGCAGCGCGGCGTCGATGGCGCCGACCGCTTCACGGCGGTGGCCGTGGTAGTCATGGGCCGCAGCCATCAGGTGCGCCTTGGCATTTTCCAGGGCGCGGATGGCGGCAGCGATCTCGGGGTGCGGCTCCGCTTTGGATGCAACGACCGCTGGGGCAGTGACGACGACGGGGGGAAGGATGAGCGTCCCCTCGTTATTCGGGGCCGATGCGAACGCCGAGCGCGATGCTACCAGGAGAGCGCACGTACCGCCGACTGCGACTGCCGCTGCCAAGCGTCCAAACCTCGAATGCATACCGCCTCCTTAGGATGATGATCTGGATAGTTTCGTCATGGTCTCCCGGACCGGTTGCGACCATGAGTGGGGGAGCAGGCGCTTCGGACAGCCGGACGGGCTGGCCTGTCGCGTGTTGCCTCCGACCAAGAAGACGAGTAACTCGTCGCCTTGTTAACTACCCCGGTTGCATTACGATGTGGAACAAATTGGCAAAGGGCTAGACGGTGCTGTTACAGCTTCCGCAGGACGAGGTCGCCGTTGCCGGAGGAGAGGCGGAGGTGGTCGCCGCCGGTTCCGATTGTTCCATGCATGCGGCTCGTACCGAAGCGGCCGGACACCTGGAGCGGGAAGTCGCTGCTGACGGATCCGTGACCTGTTTCCGCCTCGAGCTCACCGGAGAAATTCGCGGGGAGCGCGATGGTGATCGTCCCGTTGCCGGTGCTGAACGACATGTCGCTCTGCGCCAGCAGCTTGGTCATGCGCACGTCGATGTCGCCGTTGCCCGACGATGCGTTGACGGGGCCGGCGCTCGTGTAGGCCTTCACTGCGCCATTGCCCGTGCTTGCGGAGACCGGCCCCCCGGCATCCTCGACCGTCACTTCGCCGTTACCGGAACTGGCGTTGACCTTGCCGGTCGCGCCGGTCACGCGGATCGTTCCATTGCCGCTCGACGCGGCGACATCGGTGCCGGTACCCGCGACATCGACGCGTCCGTTTCCGGTTCCCGCGTCCAGGCGAAGATTCCGTGGGAGCTGGACCGTGAAATCAGCGCTAGCCGATTCGCCATCGCTGTCGTAGCCTCCGTGGCGCATGCCGTGGGGCGTGCAGGCGGGGCCATCCGACCATCGTGCACAGATCAGCATGTTGTCGCCGTCGGGCACGACGTCGAACGTCAGGTCATCGTCATGGCCGCCGCGGCTCCGGACCTCGGCGTGAACGACGATCCGGTCGCCCGTGGCGGCGGTGACATGAATGTCCCCGTGGACATCGACGATCCGCAGTTGCCCACCGGCGGCGATCTGGCCGGTCCAGTCGAACGGTTTCCCCGATGACACCTTGGTCTGGGCGGCCACGGACGTCGCGGTGGTGACGGACAGCGCGATTGCTACGAAAAGACGGTGCACGGCGAACCTCCGGCCAATTGTTCCCTTCCTCTAACGATCAGATGGCCAGGATGGGCAGAGGGTTTGAACGCCTTGCGCAGGCTCTGCACAGGCCCCCGCGTGAGCCTACTGGGCCGGCATCGCGAACCGGGTGCTATCGATCATCGGGTTCACTTCGATCCGGTCGAAGGTCAACTGCTGGCGCTGGGACTGGCCTTGGGCACCCGTGTCGATCGTTCGCGGGAAGCGGACGCCGTCCACCGACTGGTAGTCGCGGTAGTAGGACTCGAAGACCACCGATGTGCCGTTGTTGGGGCGGGTGCCCTGCCATTTCACGGGGAGGCTGGTGGCGCTGTCGACGTAGTAGAAATCGGAGTAGCCGGTGTGCTTGACCGTGAGGCGGAGCTTGTACGCGGGAGCGCCGGCGACGGTGTCACGTCCGGCGAACTCCACGATGTTTCCGCTGGCCTTGGCGTTGAGCAGGGGCTCGAACTCTGCCTCGGCCGCCATGTTCCTCAACTCATCGGCCGCCAGCGCGCGCACGCCGGCCGGGGTGCCGAAGGGGTCGGCTGTCCAGCCTGTCGTGCCGTCGTAGCCGCGGACGATGGTTTTCTGCTGCACGACGAGCTCTTCGCGGATCATGGCTGGCCGGCGCTGTTCGACGAGCAGGGGTGCACTGAGTGCGGAAGTGAGCGCGACGTGGCCGGTCAAGCGGACCGATTGCAGTGCGCGAATTTTCGCGGCGCCTCCGCGGGCCTCGATCACGCGCGCGAGGATCGCATCGGCTGTCTGGGCAGCGCCGGCACTGGGGAATCCGCCGAGCGCGATGGCGCACGAAAGAGAGAGGACGATTATCGGACTACGCATCACCCTGCCGTCGCGCGAAGCGCGTTGAAGAGACTTGGTAGTGCACCGATGATCCAGATCACCGCCGCCACGATGTACGCCTGCGTTTTGGGCACTTTGCCGGTGACGTGGAGACCAATCGCGAGCAGCGCGGTCACCCACAGCGTGAAGACGTCGAGCCGGGCGACCAGTTGCAGCACGACTGGCGATGTGGTGGCCTCGTTCAGGAAGAAACCAGGTCCAGCGGTCACATTGTATAACCCAGTGAGATGCGCCGGGTCCCGAACCAATGCGATGAGGCCGGACGTGAGCTCCGAGAGCAACTTCGGGAAGTACGCAAAGGTCGCCACGACAAATGCGGCCTTGACGGTCTGTTTCGAATCCACGAACCGGCCGACGACCCACAGCAGGACTGCGAGGCACACCACAGTAACGGCTCCTCCAACCGACACGCCAACTATGGCGAACTTGTCCTGCATGCTGCGGATGCCTTCGATCTGGGCGGGGGTCAACTGCGGATTCGCGCGCGCGGCTATCGCAAGCCCCCGATTCACTTCCGCATCGAAGACAGGCTGTAAGTACGGCTTCGTGCCATAGAAGAGTAGCGCCACCAGCGCAGTGAGGATGATCAGGGGGAGCACCCAGTCTCTAGTCTGGCGCTCCGCAAAGACGCGGCTCGGTGCGAAGAAGATCGAGAAGCACGCTTCCGGGACGGACATGGGCTCGGTCGGCGGCGCGCCCGGGGGCGCCGAGGGGCGGTCTCCCGAGGGTCCGCTGGTGGACGGACTCTCGGTCACGGGTGCGCTCCGAAGCCAGGGTGGGGCCGGCGGCAGAACATCGGCTACAATACTGCCCCCATCGGCCTGCCCTTCGCGAGCCCGCGGCCGGGCTCCGGTGCGGCCGGCCCCGCCGGGCGGCGGGGCGGAACTAATCAGGGCCGGTGCTTCACCGGATCTTCGGTCTCGTGGACTCGACGCCTTCGGCGGCGAGCAGCGCTTCCTGGCGTCCGAGCCCCCACCGGTATCCCGCGGATGTTCCGTCGGCCCGGATGACGCGGTGGCAAGGGACGACGATCGCAACGGGGTTGGTCGCGCAGGCGCGCGCGACCGCGCGTGCTCCGCGGGGGGCGCCGACTGCGTGTGCGATCTCCGTGTATGTCCGCGTTTCGCCGAACGGAATCCGGCGGAGCGCATCCCAGACGCGGCGCTGGAAGGCGGTGGCGCGGACATCGAGCGGCAGCGCTGTCAGATCGGCGACCGCTTTGCCAGTGAGTGATGCACGGATCGCGGCGATCCATGGCCGCGGCGGACCGGGCTCGCGTTCGAGAGTCGCGGCCGGAAATTCCGAGCGGAGACCGGCTTCGAGGACGGCGGCGCGGTCACCCAACTGGACACAGCAGATCCCGCGATCGGTGGCGCCCACGAGGAGGTGGCCGAGCGGGGATTCGATGATCGTGTATCTGATCGTGGCGCCGGCGCCGCCTAAGCGGTACGTGGCCGGTGTCATCCCCAGCGGGGCGGCTGATGCGCCATACACTGGGCGGCCCGAAGCGTATCCGGCTTCGAACACGGCGCGGCCGACCGATTGGCTCGTGCGGAGGGCACCGCGAAGACGCTCCTCGCGTTTAGCAGCGACGTAGGCGCGGGGCGAGATGCCGAGTACGCGCTTGAACGTGCGCTGGAGATGGGCGGGACTGCCGTGGGCCGCTCGCGCGACCGTGGTTAGTGGGAGCGCATCGTCGAGGTGCGCATCCATGTACGCGCATGCGCGCCGCACGAGGGCAACGCCGGGGCTGGTCACCGAATCCAGCGCCGGGTCGCAGCGTTTGCACGGGCGGTATCCCGCGCGCTCGGCGAGAATCGGCCCGCCGAACACCTCGACGTGCTCGCGGCGAGGCTGCCGGGACGCGCACGAGGGCCGGCAGTAGATGCGGGTCGTGCGGACGCCGTACACGAATTGCCCGTCGCGGCTGGCATCGCGTGACGCGATCGCTTGCCATGCGTTGTCGGGGATCACGGGAACGTCCCTGGACGTGCGCCGTTCCGTGTCATACTGCTCTCGGGGCATAGCCATTGTAGTCATGGACGGCAACCTATCGGGCGAGACCTCGCGTGCCTATGCGAATCCTGCCCACTAATCCGGCCGCGGTCTACACCTCAGAAGTGTAATTGCCCCTGCGGGCTACCGTGACTACACTGAACGTATGCCCAGACCTACGGAACTCAGCGGCGTGATGGTGCCCGTCGTCACGACCTTCGATGCGCGCGGCGAGTCACTCGATGTCGCGGCCTTCAGCGCCAACATTCAGGCCTACGTCGAGGCTGGCGTGTCCGGCATCGTCGTGACGGGATCGAGCGGCGAGGCGCCGTTTCTGACGGATGCAGAGCGAGCGGTGCTCGTCGAGGCGGCGCGCGGTGTCGTGCCGGGCGACCGGTGGCTCATCGCGGGAGTGGGCGCCGAGTCGACGCGGCAGACGGTGGAGCGTGCGCGAGAGGCGGCACGGCGGGGGGCGGACGCCGTACTGGTGGTCGCGCCGCACTATTTCCCGCAGTCCACGACCACCGATGCGCTGCTCGCGCATTACGAGCGGGTCGCGGACGAGAGCCCGGTGCCGGTGCTGCTCTACACGATCCCGCAGTACATGCATTTCGTGCTGCCGGCGGCGGTGGTGGCGCGGCTGGCTGGGCATGCGAACGTGATCGGCATGAAAGACAGCGGGGGTGATGCGACCGTGCTGGCAGGATACCTGGCGTCGCAGTCCTCCAGCTTTTCCGTGTTGACGGGCCATGGCGGGACATTCGTGGCAGCGATCGCGGCGGGTGCGCGCGGCGGTATCCTGGGTGTCGGGCTCATCGCGCCGGCCCTTGCGGTGGCGGCGTACGAGGCCGCGCGGGCGCAGCACACGACTGATGCCGCGGCGTTGCAGGCGCAGCTTCTGCCGCTCGCGCGGGACGTCGTGGGGGCGCTGGGTCCAGCGGGCATCAAGGCGGCGATGGATGCGGCGGGGTTACGGGGCGGGCGAGTGCGGTCACCGCTGCTGCCGCTGGACGAGGTCACGCGGGCGCGCGTTGCGGGCCTGGTGGATACTGCGCTGTCGACGGTGCCGGCGTAGCATCGGCGGGAGCCTGCGGCGCTGACGGTGGTCTCGCGGCGGGCGTTTCTCGAGTCGGCGGTGCGCGCGGGAGCAGCGGCCGGGCTCACCGTGCAGCCGGCAATCCGGCAGCCCGCGTTCCGGCGCTCGGCGCTCCGCACCGTGGGGGAGAGCGCGGCCCATGCTGCCGGGACGTCGCCTGGCGAGCTGGCGGCTGACGAGAGCTATTGGGCGGGGATCCGGAAAGCGTTCGATCTCGACCCCTCGCTGATCTATCTCAACAGCGCGGGGTGTAGTCCGGCGCCGCGGCACGTGTTGGACGGGATGATCCACGACCTGCGGTACAGCAACGAGGCGCCCGTCGAGTACATGTGGCGCCGGCTGGAGCCGAAGATCGAGATCGTGCGGCGGGAGTTGGCGGCGGAGTTCGGGTGTGATCCGGAAGAGATCGCGGTCACGCGGAACGCGTCCGAAGCGAACGAGATCGCGATCCTCGGACTCAGCCTTCGGCCGGGCGACGAAGCGATCGTGACGAACCACAACTACGACCGGATGCTGGCGGCGTGGGATCAGCGTGCGCGGCGGGACGGTGTGGTCGTGAAGCGTGTCGTGCTCGAGATGCCGCCGGCCAGTGACGCCGACGTCGTGGAGCGGATCCGCGCGGCGATCACGGTGCGCACCAGAGTGATCGAACTACCGCAACTGACGAATTGGACGGGGCAGCCGTTGCCGATCGCCGCGATCGTGGCGCTTGGGCGAGCGCACGGCATCGACGTGCTGGTGGACGGGGCGCAGGGGTTCGCGCACACGCCCTCGACCCGGGATGCGATGGAGTGCGACTTCTATGGCGCGAGCCTTCACAAGTGGCTGCTGGCGCCCGTCGGCACGGGGTTTCTGTACGTGCGGCGGTCGCGTATCGAGAGTCTGTGGCCGCTGATGCCGGCCCCGGCGTCGATGGCGGCTGACATTCGCAAGTTCGAGGAAGTGGGGACACATCCGGCGGCCAATCACAACGCGATCCTGGCGGCGCTGGCGTTTCATCACGGGATCGGAGGAGAGCGGAAACTGGCGCGGCTGCGGCTCGTGCGCGACCGGTGGGCGCGGGCGCTCGTGGCGGAGAGTTCCCGGGTGCGAGTGCGGACGCCGCTGGACGATCCGCGGAGCGGCGCGGTGACGATCGTGGAAGTGGACGGGCTCGACCCGGTGCGGCTTTACGAGTGGTTGTGGTCGCGGTATCGGATCATCACGAGTCCGACGACGTTCGCGGGGCTGAGCGGGGTCCGGGTGACGCCGAACGTGTTCACGAGTGTCGCGGAGGTGGACACGTTTACGGAGGTGATGCGGCGAGCGCTGCGGAAGGGCGTGTGACGCACCGCACGTCTATGGGCGTTTCGCTGCTCGCGCGAGAATGTCGTGAATGTGGGTTTGATACGGCAGTTTCCGTCTGGCGGCCTGTTTTCGGAGAGCATCGAGCACATCGGGCCGGATCCGGATCGCGATCATCTGCTTGGTGATACCGCCAACGGGCGGGCGCCCCACGCGCCGGGCGGTGCGAAGTTGTGCATCGGTGAGTTCTGGGATGTCCGAAAAATCGATATCACGATCCGGTGGCTGGTGCGCCGGGCGGCGTAGCGTACGACTGGCGCTCGCGGCGGCTCGCAGGCCGCGCGGCGATGAGCCGGTGGTGGACCTGGCCATGTTCGCTCCTCAACGTATAGGCCACTGTCAGGACGCGCGCTCGAGACGACATCGCGATCCGAATACGTCGGGCCTCCGTCCTGGAATGCGCCGCATCGGCGCGATCGAGTCCGGACGGATCGCTCAGAACAGTTGCGGCTTCCTCAAACGTGACACCGTGCTTGGCGTGATTCCGGACCGCTTTGCCCGCGTCCCAGATGCAACTGATCATAATTACGTATAGACATATTGTCAATACAGAGACCGGGACCGGCGCCGACCACCAAGGCGGAGAATTCGGTAGAGGAGTTGGCAGACCATCATCCTTCTATTGCAGAGCGGGAGCGTCGCCGCAGCACCGTGCGCGGCATCTGGATTGGCTGGGCGCGGTGCGGTGGGAAGTCGATCTTCCGGTGACGGCGGACAGTACGGCGGGCCGGTCGCGACCGGCCCCCGCTGCGTAGTGCTGCGGCGTCTGGCGCGGCATCTGGATTGGTCGGGCGGGCCACGATGGCCAGCAGACGATTCCAGTGTTTCGGACGGTACGGCGGGCCAGTCGCGACCGGCCCCTACCGGGGCGGAATCAGCTTCCCGTTTGGCGGTCGAGGCCTGCTGCGCGGGCCATCTCCTGCACCTGGATCAATACGCGGGCGGCCTCGGCCTGGTCGCCCTCGTGCTGGAGCAGCGAGGCGAGGTAGTAGCCGACCAGCACGTAGTGGTAGGGGATGCCGACCGATGCGCGGTCGACCCATTGGCCTTCACGGATGAGGGCGGCGGGGCCGCGGTATACGGTCGTCCAGAGGGCGCGGGTGCGCGGCAGGTCGAGTAGGCCGATCGGGGTGTTGACGGTATCGCCGGATGGGACCGGTGAACGCATCACGAGCTTCTGCGCGAGCCCCTGCGTCAGAATGTGGCTGGAAAGGCCCAGGCCATCGGGGGTGGCGCGTGATGAGAAATAGATGGGGCGCGCGGGGAACGAATCCTTGATGAACTGGAGGACCACGAGCTGGCCGCGGCTGATGATGCCGGGCTTGATCGTCGCCACGATGCTGTCCTTCTCGAACACTCGCGGCTGCTGCAGCTCCATGTAGCCCGGGATCGCGTCCGCCTGTGCCATCGTCAGGTGGAGTGGCGGCCCACTCGGCTTCGGCCACACGCCGTTGCGGTAGATTGCCGGACCGGCGGCCGCATCGTAGGGATAGATCGGCCGGCGGATCATGTCGCGCACGTTCCAATCGGTTTCCAATAGACACGAACACGCGACTACGACATCCTTCCGAATCCCTTCGACCTCCTGGGCGTACCAGAGCGGGAACGTATCGTTGTCGCCCTCGGTGATGAGGATCCCGTACGGCTCGACGGAGTTGAGCAGGTCCGCGGCCCAGTCTCGCGTGAACGTCTGTCCGGCGCGAGACGCGGCGCGGTGGTTCGCGAAGAAGGGCACGAACGCCAGCAACAGGATCGGCGCGCTGAGGATCCAGCCCATCCTGGAGATGCGGGTGCCGGAGGAGCTGGAGGTGGCGAGCGTGGCCATGGGGTGGGATGCGAGAAGGTAGAAAGTAGAAAAAAATTAGAAAGTCGAGAGTAGAAAGTAGAGGAGCAGGGCAGGAGAGACTCGCGTTGAGCTTGCAACCGCGAGGCAGGTATTGCCAGGGTGAACAGATTAGAAAGTAGAAAGTAGAGAGTAGAAAGTAGAGAGTAGACCCACAGTACTTTCACAAATAACTGTCTCCCAACATGCAACATCGGACGCTAGGCAACTCGGGCATTACTGTCTCGTCGCTCGGACTCGGCTGCATGAGCATGAGCGACTCGTACGGGACCGACAGCTCGCGCGACGAGCAGGAGTCGATCGCGACGATCCACCGTGCGCTGGATCTCGGGATCACGCTGCTCGACACCGCCGACATCTATGGGCCGCACACCAATGAGGAGCTGGTGGGCCGGGCGATCCGAGGGCGGCGAGGGGAGGTGGTGCTGGCGACCAAGTTCGGGTTCGTGGGGGGCCGGGACCCGAAGGGACGGTCGGTGAGCGGGCGTCCGGAATACGTCCGGTCGGCGTGCGAGGCGTCGCTCAAGCGGCTCGGTGTCGAGACGATCGACCTCTATTATCAACATCGGGTCGATCCTGCCGTTCCGGTGGAGGAGACGGTCGGCGCGATGGCGGGGCTGGTGCGGGCCGGGAAGATCCGGGCGATCGGATTGTCCGAAGCGGGGCCGGAGACGATCCGGCGTGCGAACGCGGTGTACCCCGTGTCGGCGTTGCAGAGCGAGTATTCGCTCTGGACCCGCGATCCCGAGGATGCGGTGCTGCCGGTGTGCCGCGAGCTCGGGATCGCCTTCGTGCCATTCAGCCCGCTGGGCCGCGGGTTTCTGACGGGGGCGCTGAAGCCGGACGATCTGGCCGATGGAGATTTCCGGCGGGGGCTGCCGAGGTTTCAGGGAGACAACTTCCAGAAGAACCTCGATCTCGTGGCGCGGCTACGGGAGATCGCGCTGGCCAAGGGATGTACCGCGACGCAACTGGCGTTGGCGTGGCTCCTCGCGCAGGGATCCAACGTCATACCCATTCCCGGGACCAAGCGACGGAAGTATCTCGAGGAGAATGCGGCGGCGGCCGATGTCGTGCTGTCTCCTTTGGAGCTGCGCCGAATTGATGAGGTCGCTCCACGGGGTGCGGCGGCGGGAGACCGGTACCCGGCGGCGATGATGGCGCTCGTCGCGCGATAGCAGGGCGCCTGGGCAGGTGGCAGGGTTCCACTGGGCAGGCTGAGCCGCATCTTTGTCCGCGTTCCGTCTGCCCCGCCTCCGCTGAGCATCTTCCTCACCGCTCGCTGGTCCAACCTGATCCTTGCGACCTACCAGGTCCCGGCCGCGATGGTCCGGGGTCTGGTGCATCCGGCGCTCGACCTCGACCGGTGGGGTGGGGAGGCGCATGTGAGCCTGGTGGCATTCGATTTTCGCGACACGCGGGTGCTGTTGTGCCGAGTGCCGGGGTATATCGCGTTTCCCGAAGTGAACCTCCGGACGTACGTGCGGCATAGCGGTGTCCGGGGCGTGGTGTTCCTCAGCGAACTGGTACCGCAGAAACTCGTGGCTGCCGTGGCCCGGACGGTGTACAACGAGCCATACCGTGCGACGCGGATGGAGAGCGCGACGGCGATCGGCGGGGATCGCGTCTGCGTGACGCATCGGGTGTTTGCGGGAGGCAGGGAGCATACGGTGACGGCAGTGGGCTCGAACGAAGCCGTCGTGCCGCCCACCGATAGCGCGGAGCATTTCTTCAAGGAACACGAATGGGGATTCGGGCGGACGCGGGACGGCCGTCTGCTTCGGTTTCGTGTCCGTCATCCATTGTGGGCCGTGCGTACCTTGCACGACATCGTGCTCGACGTCGATTTTGGCGCGATGTACGGGAGCGAGTGGGCGTGGCTGTCCGATGCGGCGCCGATTTCGGTGGTGTTTGCCGTGGGGTCGCCGGTCATCGTCGATGCGCCGCGGGTGATTGCCGCGAAGTGAAAGGAATTGGGGATTGGGGACTAGGGACTAGGGAGTAGAGATGGCTACGATGTCGATGCACCGCGGGTGATTGCCGCGACGTGAAAGGGATTGGGGACTGGGGACTGGGGACTAGGGACTGGGGACTAGGGACTAGGGACTAGGGATGGCTACGATCGACGATTTCACCGCGTTGGACATTCGTGTGGGCACCGTGGTGGAAGCGGTGTCGTTTCCCGAGGCGCGGAAGCCGGCGATCCGGCTCGTGATCGATTTCGGGAGTGAGATCGGACGCCTGCAGTCGAGCGCGCAATTGACCAAGCACTATGTACCGGCCGAGCTTGTGGGGCGCCAGGTCGTGGCAGTCGTCAATTTCCCGCCGCGGCGGATCGCGGGGTTTCGGAGCGACGTACTAGTACTTGGTGCGATGCCCGCGGCTGATGACGTGATTCTGCTGGCGGCCGAGAGGCCGGTGGCGAATGGGACGCGGATCGGGTGAGGGGAGAGAGGAGAAAGGAGAAAAAGATCAGAAGCAGAGATGCAGAAAGTAGAGATGCAGAAAGTAGAGATGCAGAAAGTAGAGATGCAGAAAGTAGAGATGCAGAAAGTAGAGAGTAGACACAGAACAACACACGGGGTGCGAATGGCTTCCATAACCGTTGGGCATCCGGAAGCGACCGAGTATGCCGCGCCTTATGCCGGGTATGTGCAGCTCGTGACGGAGGAGCCGCTGGTGGCGCTCGAGTGGCAGGGGCGGCAGACGCAGGTGTTGCTGGCGGGGCTGACTGATGCGCAGGCGGGGCATCGGTATGCCGAAGGGAAGTGGACCGTGCGGGACGTCGCGGGGCACATGGGGGATGTGGAGCGTGTGCTGTCGTATCGGGCGCTCCGGATCGCGCGCGCCGATGCGACGGCGCTGCCGGGGTTCGACGAGAACGCGTACGCGGACGTCGCGGGCGCGGATCGCCGGCCGATCGGCGAACTGGCAGCCGAGCTGGCGGCGGTGCGGAGCGCGACCCTGGCGTTGTTCCGGGGGTTCGATGCGGCGGCCTGGGGGCGGCGCGGTGTGGCGAACGGCAGTCCTGTGAGCGTGCGCGCGCTGGCGCACATCATCGCGGGGCACGAGCGGCATCACGGCGAGATCCTGCGCACCCGGTACGGCCTGACCGGAGCGTGACACCGGTGCGAGTGTGGGGACGACAGAGAGCGCCCATCCAGCGGGCCTGGGTCGCCGGGCTCGCGTTACTCGGGGTAATGGCTGCGTGCGCGCATCATGGCGAGACGGCGAGCCTCGACATCGTGCGGGACACGACCGCCCTGGCGAGCGGATCGTCGGTGCTGGGGTCGGCGCCGATCACCGTGGGGGATTTCGAGTACAAGGCGACGAACGGCGGACTCAAGTCGCGCTGGCCGCCGATGCTCGTGCAAGTGACCGTGACCGTCACGAACGTGAGCCAGCATGCGTCGGCGCTGAACGTGTTGGGCGGGAACTGCGAAGTGCTGATCCGCGTGTACGCGCATCACATCCCGCCGAAGGCGCCGGCGTACGATGCGTCGGGTCCTGGTGTGTCGTGCTACGTGCCGGTCTCGCACTTCGGGCTGACGCCCGGGCAGTCGGTGACATTGCAGTCGGCGTCCGGTGGCCCGGGCGTGTATCTCCCGCCCGGGCGATACGATCTCGCGGCGATCGTGTCGGTGTCGGATTCCACCGGGACGCAGCGCGTCCAGATACCGGCGGGGTCGGTGCGCATGCCGCCGCCGTACGAATAGTAAAAAGACAGAAAGTAGAAACACAGAAAGTAGAAATACAGAAAGTAGAAAGTAGAAACAGACAAAGACCCGGCGCGCCGGCGTGAATCCCATCGACAAAACCGTCGAGAATACCGTCGAGATCCGTCCCGCTGTCGCGAGCGACCGGGCGGCAATCTGGGGCATCCTCGAGCCCGTGATCCGCGCGGGCGAGACCTATGCGCTGCCGCGGGACCTGGGCGAAACGGAAGCCCTCGGGTTCTGGATGAGTCCCGCTCACGACGTGTACGTCGCGGAAACCAATGGGCGGATCGTGGGGACATACTTTGTGCGCCCGAATCATGAGGGTGGCGGCGCGCACGTGGGCAACTGCGGGTACATGACGGCACCCGGCAGCTCGGGGCGCGGCGTGGGGCGGGCCATGTGTGCGCATTCGATCGAGCGGGCCCGGGCGCGCGGGTTTCGGGCGGTGCAGTTCAACTTCGTAGTGAGCACGAACGACCGGGCGGTGCGGCTCTGGCAGCAATTCGGATGGGAGATCGTGGGCCGGCTGCCAGGGGCGTTTCATCATCCGAACCACGGGTACGTGGACGCCTACGTGATGTACCGGAGCCTCTGATGATGCCCAAGTCGCGGTTGGTCCCGGTGGCAGTCGCGGTCATCGCGTGTTCTCGGCCACCGGCTGACGTTCGCGTCTTCTCGGCAGCTGATCGCGCCGCCGTCCTGGCGACCGATTCGGCATACGTGCGCGCATGGTTGCGTAATGATACGAACGCCGTTCTCAACACCTTGGCGGCCGAGGCCGTCCTCATGCCGGCCGGCGTTCATCCGTTGGGATCGGACAATGCGATCCAGGCATTCTGGTGGCCCGACAACGGGACACACACGCGGATTACCGCCTTCACGCGCACGGTCGACGAATTACACGGCGCCGCAGACGTCGCGTACGTCCGGGGCACAGACTCCATTGCGTTCGGGGTCGATTCCGGCGGGTCGCATCGAGAGCAGTCGATTCACTCCATGACTCTCGCGATCTATCGCCGGCAGTGGAACGGCACCTGGCGGATCAGCCGCATGATGTGGGGGCCGGTGACGCCGACCGTCTCATTCAGCAACGAATTCCCGGCTGTGTCGCCGGACGGTCAAACAGTCGCGTTCATGTCCGATCGGGACAATGACCCGGAGATCTACACGATGCGGATCGACGGATCGAACCCACGGCGTCTGACGCACACTCCGGGGCGCGACGCCCATCCGTCCTGGTCGCCCGATGGTAAGCACATCGTCTTCCAGTCGCCTCGTGAGGATTCGCAGCCGCAGATCTACACGATGGACGCCGACGGCTCCAATCCGGTGAAGCTTACCGACAACGGGATGTTTTCCGGCGTCGCGGTCTATAGTCCGGACGGGTCAGAGATTCTGTATCAGGTGAATGCCAGTCCGTCGTTGGATTCCGCACATTGGCAGATCTACGTCATGCGGAGCGATGGCTCTCACCAGCGTAATCTCTCGCACAATGCCTGGAACGATCAGGTCCCGCGTTGGTCCGCTGATGGCGCCCGCATCCTGTTCTTCTCCGATGCAAGTGGTCGCGACCAGATCTATGTGATGAAGTCCGACGGGACGGATCGCGTGCGCCTCACGAACGACGCGTGGCACGACCATACGCCGGTCTGGTCACATGACAACAAGAGAATTGCGTTCGTTTCGGATCGCGGTGGCGGTTGGGACATCTATGTAATGGCGGCGGATGGCACGAACCCGGTGCAACTGACGCATACGAGGGAGAGCATGGGCCTCCCGGCCTGGACCCCGGACGATTCCCAGCTCGTCTTCTCGAGCAAAGCGGGCTCCACGCAAGACCTCTTCATCGTGCGGTCCGACGGCGCATCCGCGCATCGCATTGTTTCGCACCCGTGACGCTATCCTGGGATCCGACGAGGTACGGGCGGCGCCAGGGCCCGAGGCGCACCGGGGTGAGCGCGACTCGCCAACCGTTCGGCCCTGGGCCGGGGCGACCGGCGGTATCGTATACCATCGACACGTGCCCGCGCCGGTGATACTCTTCTAGTACCTGGTATCTGGAACCTGGTATCTGGAGAGGTCAATGGATCCGGCGAATCTCCTTCAAGGCACGCTCGACGTGCTCGTGCTGCGGGCACTCGTATGGGGGCCGATGCATGGGTATGCCGTCTCGCGGTGGATCGGCGAGCGGACCGACGGGTTGCTCGCCGTCGACTATGCCCCGCTTTACAAAGCTCTGCACCGTCTCGAGCGCGCGGAGTGTGTGAGCGCGTACTGGGGCGTCTCGGACAACGGGCGGCGGGCGCGGTACTACAAACTCACGGCGGCGGGCCGGCAGCGGCTCCGCCAGGAGGAGTCGGCGTGGCGCCGCTATGCGGCCGCGATCTCCCGCGTGCTGGAGCCCGCATGAGCAGCGAGCCGCGGCGAGTGTTCTCGCTTCCGCGGCGATCGGCGCGGCGCATCCGCGACGATTTCGAGCGAGAGCTGGCGTTTCACATCGATATGCGGGTCGCCGAGCTGGTGGAGCGAGGCATCGATGGGGCGGAGGCTCGGCGGATCGCAAGCGCCGAATGCGGGGATCTCGACGACGCGCGGCGTTACGTGGGCGCCATCGACACGGCAACGGAAACCGCGGTCCACCGGAGATTGACCATGGACGGGATCGTACAGGAAGCGGTGAGCGCCGCGCGGCGGTTACGCCGGGCGCGCGGGTTCACGGTGACCGCGGTGTTGACGCTGTCACTGGGCATCGCCGCGTGCGCGCTCATGCTCAACATCGTGTCCGGCGTGCTGCTCGCGCCGCTCCCGTTCCGGGATGCCGGGCAGGTGGCGATGATCTGGGGATACATGCCGTCGATCGACCTCGGGTACAGCGAGCAGCCGCTGTTTGGGAGATACGTGACCACCATCCGTGACAACGTCACGGCGTTTTCCGCAGTCGCCGCCTTTCGCGCGCGCGCCTTCAACCTCGGCGACATCGCGCTCCCCGAGCGGCTCGATGGCATCGAAGCGACGGGCGACTTCTTCCAGGCCATGGGAGTGTCAGCCGAGGCCGGACGATTCTTCGCGCGTGCGAACGAGACACCGGGAAGCGATCGCGTGGTCGTGATTTCCGACGGGCTCTGGCGCCGGCGGTTTGGCGGCGATCGAGGCATCGTTGGACGGACCATCAATCTCAACGCGGAGCCCTACACCGTCATCGGTGTCGCACCGCCTGGGTTTGCCTTTCCGCGGGGAGCGGAAATGCCGGCCGACTTCGAGTTTCCCGCGAAGAGCGACCTGTGGGTCCCCCTCCGTCCTCCGGCCAATGGCCCCTCCGACCTCGCACTCGTCGGGCGGATCCGTCCCGGTGTGACGCTGGATGCAGCGCGAACAGATCTCCGGCGGATAGAGGGGATCGAAGAACGGCTCATCCCTCAGGGCAAGGGGAGTTTCGGGACGCAACTCGTTGCGCTACGCACGCAGGTCGTGGGCAAGACGGAGCCCATGCTGCTCAGCCTCATGGCGGCGGTCGCTCTCCTGTTGCTCCTCGCTTGCGTGAACATCGCGCAATTGCAATTGGCGCAATTGCAGCGGCGCCGGCGCGAGCTGGCGATCCGGTCGGCGCTCGGCGCCTCGCATGGCCGCCTGGCTGCGGCGTTCGTGACGGAGGTTCTACTCGTGACGACCGCCGCCGGAGTCATTGGGACTACGCTCGTGTGGGCCGGGATGCGGCTGGTGCAGGTCTATGGAACCGACCGGCTGCCGCGTCTCACGGATACCGCGTTCGACGCGCGCAGCGCGTTGGCGGCACTGTGCGCCACCGCCCTGGCAGCGATGGCCGCGGCGCTGTTGCCCGCGTGGGTGGCGAGACGATCGCCGCTGACGGATGCGCTGCGGAGCGGCGGGCGAGGGCTCGTCGGGGGCAGCGTGCCGGCCCGGGCGCGCCAGGCGCTGATCGTAGCGGAACTCACGCTCTCGGTGGTACTCGTGGCAAGCGCGGGACTGCTGGCGCGCAGTCTGTCGCATCAGTTGCGAAGCGCCACGGGGTTTTCCGCGCCGAACGGGCTGACGTTCGAAGTGACGCTGCCGCCGGTCCGTTATGCGGAGCAGCAGTTCCGGACATACATGGAACATCCGGCCGCCGTGCAGTTCTTTACCGCAGCGCTGGAGCGACTTCGCGCCGTCCCGGGTGTACAGGCCGCCGCAATCGGCAAACCGCTGCCGTTGAGCGGCGCGCAGGAAGCGACGGTGTTCACGCCGGAAGGCGCTCCGCCGCCAGCAACACCGGCCCAGACACCCGTCGCGGAATACACCGTGGCCAGCTCGCAGATGTTTCAGGCGCTCGGGACCACGATGATCGCCGGCCGGGATTTCGACGCGACCGATCACGAGAACACGTTGCCGGTGGTCATCGTGAATCAATCGATGGCGAAGTGGTTGTGGCCGGGCCAATCGGCGATCGGAAAGCGAATCCACGTCGGTCTCTATGACATGAATCCGCCGTGGATGACCGTGATCGGAGTGGCGGCCGATCTCAAGCGGTACTCGCTGACCGAATCGCCCAGGCCCGAGATGATCGTGCCCTATACCCAGAAGCCGTATCCCAGTTTTTCGACGATGCAATTCGTCGTCCGGTCCACGACGCCGGTTGCGCAGTTGCTGCCTGCGTTGCGGGGCGCGATCGCGGGTGTCGATCCCGGTATTCCGGTCTCGCGCGTGCGGACAATCGGCGATCTCGTGGCGGAGACCAGTGCGACCGCGCGGTTTGCGACGGCGGTGATGAGTGCCTTTGGGGTGTCGGCGCTGTTGCTGGCGATGGTGGGCCTGTACGGCGTGATCGCGTATGGCGTACAGCAGCGGCGGCAGGAATTCGGCATCCGGCGTGCCCTGGGGGCCGCGCCGCGGCAGATCGTGCGGCAGGTGGTGATCGAGGGACTCCGTCTCGCGGCGATCGGCGTCGTCGCCGGAACGTTACTGTCAGTCGTCGCGGGTCGCGTATTGCGGCAGATGCTGTATGAAGTGCGTGCATACGATCTCGTGACGCTCGGCGGCACGGGCGCTGTGCTCGCGCTCGCGGCAGTCGTGGCGTGTCTGGCGCCTGCGTGTCGTGCGTCGCTTGTCGAGCCGAAAGTCGCGCTGGAAGACGCGTAAACGTGACACTACCAGTCTGAGCCATTGATGGTTTTGCATTGGACGGGGGAATTCGGCTCGTACATGTGATGCGCATCACCAAAATTGGGGGCGGCATACCGCGTGCATTGTCGTGATGCAGCAACACCGGCAATAGTGATGCGCCGAAGCTGAAAATTTGCTATCGGCACGGCGCGGTCCCCGAACTATTATCTGGTCATGCGTGTATTGCTGCACGTGACGACATCAGGATCGCGCCGAGCTTCCTTTTCCGCGGATTCGTCCGGCGCACTGCGCGCAGCGGAGTGATGGCGGTGCGACACCTCGATGCGTGGCTCGGCATCGCCGTGCTGGCCGGAGCGGCAATCGTCCCCTCGTGCATCTTCTGGCATCCGACGCGTGCGTACGCGTCGGGGAAAGAGGGGCGGCTGACATCGGTCACCCATCTGCGGCGCGTCGATCGCTGGCTTCGCATCTTCACGGTATTGGCCGGCGGAGCCGCGCTGTTCCGGCGGGATCCGTTCCTGCTCGAGTGGTACCATGCGCCCGCGTTCGTGTACGCAGGGATCATCGTGACGCTGGTGGGTGTGGCGCTGCTCGTGGCATCGAAGCGGGCGCTGGGCTGGAACTACAGTCCCGGGTTCGACGGCTATGTGCCGTTCCGCATCGTCGAAGAAGGACCGTACCGTGTCCTGCGGCATCCGATGTACGCTGGGCGGATCGTGATCTTCGCCGGCGCGTTCGTCATGACCGGCTCCACGTGGGTGATCCTGGCGGGGATCGTGGCGCTCAGCCTGTACTGGCACGCGGCGGTGCTCGAAGAGGTCGATCTCGGCCACTGGTTCCCGATCTATCATCTCTATACGCAGCGCACCAACCGGTTCATTCCGATGATGCGTGCGTTTGCGCTGTTCAGGCATCGTGACCAGTTGGCGGGCGACGATCAGATCGCGCTCCCGGATGTCATCTCGCTGGCCGAGACTCCTCCGCAGCAACAGCGAGCATCGAGCGCACCTGACGCGGCGTGAGGCCATCCGGGCCGGGGGCCGGTCGCGACCGGCCCCCGCTGCCCTCGACGACAGGCGGTGGTGGGACGGCAACTACGGTCGTACTGGGCCGGTCATGACCGGCCCCTCCAAGGACGAATCGTGTGCTGCTGATGGGTGGGCTGCGCGGCACATGTATTGGCTGCGTCATCCGTCTGGGGGCCGGTCGCGACCGGCCCCCGCTGCCCTCGACGACAGGCGGTGGTGGGACGGCAACTACAGTCGTACTGGGCCGGTCATGGCAGGCCCCACGATCGCGATCACGCTGCGGGTGGCGGATCCTTCGGACCGGGTTGCTCGCCGCCTGATTGCGCCGGCGGTGGCGCTGGCGGCCGAGGCGCGCGGATGATCGCCAGGCGTTCCTTGCGGATCTTTCGCAACTGGATGACGGCGATGAGTGCCGACAGGACCGTCCACACGCCGACGTAGATCTGCTGGTTCGTGCCGGGGTGCTGGTCGAGGTGGTAGTGGTAGAACACGGTGGCCCCGACGAGATCGAGGGCGCCGATTGCCACGATCAGTACCGTGAGGTGGCGAGTGATGGTGGTCATCGGGTTCCACTGGCTCCATTGCATTCGGCCAGCACGTGGCGAGGTGCCGGCGCATTGGGAAAGAGGGCGCGGGCGGCGGCGACATGGGGGCGGGCGCGCGCGCACGAGCGCCCGTGGGCATACGACTCCGCGAGCCGCAACTGAATACGATAACTCCCCGGGTCCATTCGGGTGGCCAGCTCGAGCGTGTGATCGTTGACGCCGGTTCGTGTGGCGGCGACATAGAGCGCCATCGCGATCACCTGGGACGCGCTGCGGACGATCGTGATGGCGCCCGTGGCGACGACGACGATGATCGCGATGCGAAGCACGGTGCCGGGCAGGCGGATCTCGCCGCGCGCGACGGGTGGCGGCTCCAGGGAGCCGGCGAGCGCACCCAGGATCGACCAGGCGATGAGCGAGGGCGTGGGGAGGAGCAGTACCGCGTCGAACGCGCCGACCGCGATGATCGCCAGCACCGTGGCGGCCAGCGCGAGCGCGAGTATGAGCCGGTCAGCGCGGCCGTCGCTGGTCGCGTGGGCAGCGGCGCGCGCCGCCGCGACGAGGAGACCGAGGAGCGCGAGGGCGAGACAGATCGCCGCGGGCACGCCGCGCTCGGACAGAAACGCGGCCCAGTCGCTGCTTGGCCACGGGTTGGCGGTCATGCCGTCGTCGGTATCGAGCGACGGGTCGGACTTTGGCGCGATCCTGGGATAGACCACCGCCCAGTTGCCGGGACCGACGCCGAGTACGGGGTGTGTGATGGCGAGTCGCGCAGTGTTCGCGTACTGGACCAGGCGGCCGTGGCCACTGCCCTCGCGATAATTCGTGACATTGATGACGGAGTCGAGATAGGGTGACGTGCTCCGCCAATTGAGCGTGTTGGGGATCGTGATGGCAGCGAAGATGCCGGCGGCGATGGCGATGAGCGTGACCGTGCCGCGGAGACTGACCGACGGAGTGGGCTCGCCTGATAGCCGGCGAGGCGCGGTCGCGGCGTGGGTGCGCAGGGATTCCCAGCCGCGCCAGGCGGCCGGGAGGACACAGACCAGCGCGAACGCGGTGGCGACCCATGCCGCGCGTGATCGTGAGAGCACGAGTGCGGCGGTGATGATCGCGATCGCGATGGCGCCGAGTAGCGCGCCAGCCGCGTGGCGTGCGCGGAGGACGATCAAGATGAGCACCGGGATCCCGATCGCGGCGAGGTGGGCGACGAAATTGCGGTTGCCGAGCGTGCCGCCGGGCGAGCGATTGAGACTGAACAGCTCCGTCTCGACACCGTAGGCCTGGAAGAGCGCCGTCGCGGCGGCGACCGCGATCGCGGCGGCCATGAGCGCGAGGACCGATCGGCCCCATCCTGCGCGGGCGAGCGAGTGTGCGACCCAGTAGAGAACGATGCCCGAGACACTGATCGCGAGACCGCGTACAGCGAGCCAGCCATTCTGCGCAAAGAACGCGGATGCGGCGCTGAACAGGAGGAAACCGGTGAGCAGCGTGTCCACGCGTGTGAGCGGAATCACCGGCCCGCGTCCGCGTCCGGCGGCGCGGCCCAGCGCGATCAGCGCGCCTACGGCGGCGAGCGTGGCGGTCAAGTGGAGCGTCAACTCTTTGGGGATCGCGTAGCGATCCAGGTCGAACACCTTGTAGGGCAGGGCGGCCAGCACCGTGGCCACCCCTCCGAAGCCCAGGGCCGCGATCGTGGCGAGATACGACCGGCGGCCATCGGCCAGCGAGGGGGGCTCCGAACGCATCCGGGAATTATGGCGAGACAGCGGGGGCCCCCGCAGGACGGACCGGGTGCGTGGCCGGGAGTTCGCACCAAACGCGGGGTCTCCGCCTGGAGTCTCCGGCTTCCGGACGGGGTGGCGGATCGGGCGGGTAGAGAGCGTGACTTTTTACCATCGGCACCGTCGAACGACCGTGGATCAAGGCCCGTCCAAACCAGCGGCCCCGGCACCCCCGGCAGCGCCGGCACCGCCCCCATCCCCCCCATCCCCCCCAGCTCCGGCACGGCCCGGACGGCCGCTGGACGCCGCACTGGCGGGCCGGCTGGTGCGGGGCCACCATCCGTGGGCGATCAGTTGGCGGGCGGCGTGGCTGATCCTGGTCGGCGGGTCGGTCCTGGCGGTCGTGATCTCGCAGACCACGCGGCTTCCCCGGACGCCTGGCGCGGTCCTCGTCGTGGGGATCGTGGCGACCCTGTTGCTCTCCGCGGTGGCGAGACTCGCCTACGCGGCGCAGGATCGGGCGGAAGCGCGGGCGGCGGCGGAAGAGCGCCTGAGCGACTTCCTCGATACGGCGAGTGATCTGATCGAGATCACGGCGCCTGACGGCAGGCTTCTGTACGCGAACCAGGCGTGGCGGAGCACCTTCGGGTATGACGAAGCCGACCAGTCGAGCGTATCGACCGCGGTGACCGTGACGCCGGAGTACGCGGAGGCATATCACGGATTGCGGCGGCGGGTATTGGCGGGTGAGAAAGTCGGGGAGTTCGAGGGCGTATTTCTGACGCGGCAGCGGCGTCGCGTCGTGCTGGCAGTGCGGGCGACCTGCGGCTACGAGAACGGTAAGGCCGTGAGCGTGCGGAGCATGCTGCGGGACATCACTCCGCAGCGGGCGGCGGAGGAAGCCCAGGCGCGGCTCGTGGAGACCCTCGAGGCGACGACCGATTTCGTGGGCATCGGCAACGGCAAGGGGCGGGGCGTGTACGTCAACCGTGCGGGGCGCCGGATGATCGGGATCGGCCCGGATGATGACGTGTCGTTGATGGGGTTGAGCGCGATCCTGTCGCCGGCGGCGCGCCAGCATCAGATCAACACGGCGTTGCCGGCGGCGATCCGTGATGGCGTGTGGGAGGGCGAGACCACGCTGCAGACTCGCGATGGCCGGGAGATCCCCGTGTCGCAGGTGCTGGTGGCGCACAAATCGTCGCAGGGCGGCGTGTGGTTCGTGTCGACCATCCTGCGCGACATCAGCGTTCAGCGGCGGCGCGAAGCGGAGTTACGGGAGAGCGAAGAGCGGTTCCGTATGCTGTCGGATGCCTCGACCGACGGGATTGCGGTAGCGCGGGCGGGGCAGTTTCTGGAAGTCAATCGTGCGTGGTGCCGTATGTTCGGGTACACCGAGTCGGAGCTGGAGGACATTCCGGAGGCGGCGATGGTGGTGCCCGAGGAGCGGTCGCGCTTGTACTACATCATCAGCAAGAACATCCCATCGACGCGCCAGGTCGTGTGCCTCCGGAAAGACGGATCGACATTCGAGGCGGAGGTTGCGGGGACGCCGATCGTCTACAAGGGCTCGCCCGCGCGCATCACCGTGATGCGGGACATCAGCGAGTGGAAGCGGCTCGATCGCATGAAGAGCGAGTTCGTGTCGACGGTCTCACATGAACTGCGCACGCCACTGACATCGATTCGTGGCGCGCTCGGGTTGCTCGAATCCGGCGTGGGCGGGGCGCTTACGCCGCAGGCGCAGGACCTGGTGCGCATTGGCCGCGGCAACACCGAGCGGCTGATCCGGCTGATCGGCGACATGCTCGACCTCGACAAGATCGAAGCGGGGCGGCTCGAGCTGCACCTGTCGACGCTCATGCCGGCGGAGCTGGTGCGGACGGCGGTCGACGGCGTGCAGGTGATCGCGGAGCAGTTCCAGGTGCGGATCGAGGAGCACGTCGAGGCGCATCGGACACTGGAGGGCGATCACGACCGGGTGATCCAGGTGTTGACGAACTTCCTGTCCAATGCGGTGAAGTTTTCGCCGCCGGGGTCCGTGGTCAGAGTATCGGCGGTGATGGCGGATACGGGGGTGCCGGATTCGATCGTGGCGGCTGGTGGGGGCCGGACGGCGGGGCGGGCGCCGGTGCGGTTCGTGGTGGAGAATCCTGGGCCGGGGATCGCGCCGGGGGACATCCGGTTGTTGTTTCGCCGGTTTCAGCAGCTCGACGGTTCGGACGGGCGCCAGCGTGGGGGGACGGGGCTGGGGCTCGCGATTTCGAAGGCGATCGTGGAGCAGCATGGTGGGCGGATCGGGGTCGAGTCGGAGCCTGGGCGGAAGACGACATTCTGGTTCGAGCTGCCGGCCGCGGGGGTCCAGAGGAAGCGGATGACGCCATTTGGGGGCCTTACTGCTGTATGAATGGCCTGATAGTGGCGTGATAATGGTCGATAAACTCTGCACGATGAGATTAAATTGTCCATTCTTGAACTGCCCCCGCTGCGTGTTGTCGGAGTCGTCGAATGAGGAGCTACCCGTCGAATGACGGGCTATCGCAGTAAGCGCAGTTGCTCCGCCGCATCTCGCGCTTCATTCCCCCACTGCGTCCAGCCCTCGCGCTCGTGGCGAGCGAACATCTCCAGGTAGGGTCCCGGTGAACAGCGCTCGATGATGCGGTATTGCTCATCTGGTTTGCGGGAGTGCTCGCGCTTTCTCGACACTATGATGTTCGTTTGCCGCCGACCCGCATCGAGTGTCCGATTGTTGACACCGCGAATGCCGAACAGGATGACCTCCGTAACATTGCGGAAGTAGAATCCGACCCCGCGTCCATCTGGACCGCCATCCTTCCTGGTCTTGTACCAGACGATGTTGGTCTTGTACGTGAAGCCCCAGCGGTGCATCACCTCAAACCCCTCCGGGATCAGCGCGTTAGGGACCCACAGGTAGAGGTGAGCACGTGCCCGAGCGACCTGGGACACTGGCAGGGACATGATGTCATCCATGGACATGGTCCCATACCGACTCAGGCGCCGATGCTCGGGCGCCATCTTGCCGGTTCGATTCTGGAACCGCCAAGGTGGGTCTGCAAGAATCGTCGAGAATTGTGCTTGGCCCAGCGCGACCATTTCGTCGGCGGGGGTCGGAATGGTGCGGAGCGGCGGAGCGTGCTTAGTAAAGCGAATCTCGTACTTCTCCTCAATAAAGGTGGGGATTGCGTCACTGCGCGACTGGCCCTCGGCGCTACGCCTTGTGCGCTACGCCTTGTGAAAGAAGCCGTGTGAGTAGGGGCCCGAGTAGATGTAGTGCACTTTCTCCGGCTTGTCGCTGAAGAACTCGTCGCATGCCTTCTTCACGCCCGGGAGGGCGTTCCAGCCGCCGGGGTAGATTGCCGGATCGCAGTAGTCGTCGATCACACAGACGGCGCCTTTGGACAATTTCGGATAGACGTATTGCAGGCTCACGGCGATGGAGCTGTAGAAGTCGCCGTCGAGGTGTGCGAAGGCGATCGCATCCGGCAACTCCGTCGGCAGGGTGTTTTCGAACCAGCCTTTGTGGATGACTGGGAGTGGAAGGCCGTACTTCTGGAAGCTGCTGACCAGCCGGCCTTCAGTCGTGGAGAGCCATCCCTTGCGGAACGGCGTCGAGCCGTCGGCGTCGGATTTGTCGGGCAGTCCTTCGAAGCTGTCATAGACATGCAGCTTCCGGCCGGGCGCGTAGCGCTGCAGCACTTTCTGGATCAGCACCGCCGTGTAGCCCGTGTAGCAGCCCAATTCGACGAGGTCGCCGGGGACGTCGTACACGAGCACCTGCATCACGAAATGGTAGATGTTGATCCGCTGCTCGATGCTGGTCGTGCCGCCGGAGTACGGTCCGGTGCGGTACGGAATCCGCAGCCCTCGGAGCGCCTTGTTGATCGCGCGGTGCACGAGGGTGGGGCGTTTGGGCTGCCAGTCGAAGTATTCCGTGAGGAAGAAGTTTTCCATGGGCGGCAGCGGTCTGAAATGTGAACCGGCGAAATGCCCTAACCTTGCCGAGCACTTGAAGATCGTGCTCGATCGTCACCCGGGATAGAACGCAGGCAGGCTCATCCTGGTGGCAGGCCTGTGACGCAGCATTTGGACCGTCGTGTGGCGATGGACACTATGACCGCATGCGATGGCGGTGTGCCAAGACTGCGCAACCTGGCCGCCGGCCGACGGGAATATTAGCGGCGTCGCCGGGGTCTTGTGTGCATGGAACGCCTCAAGCTCCTCCTCAGCAAGCCCGCGATTCGTTTGCTCGACGCGGCACTCGCCCTGTCCTTCTTCTACCTCGGCACCACGAAGCTGCTCGACCGACACGGCGTGGCTCACCTCGCGGCGCTCGGGGCCGGGTCCGGCCGGCGTCTGATGACGGCGGCGCTCGAAATCGCGGCCGGAGCGCTGTTGCTCGCCGGCGCCTCAGGGTACGTCGTGGCGCCGGTAGTCCTCGCCGTCGCGACGACCGAGATGCTGTTGTTTCAGCGTCCGCCCTTTGTAGCCGCGATGTGCGTGAGCACGCACGGGTTCGCGACCTGGGCGCGACGCACGCACGAGCGGCGTGTCGCCAACGATCGGCTTCGCGAGGAGATCGCGCTGGGCGTCAGTGCCGTCTGGTCTCCCCGATCGCCGCCAATCCACTCGTAGCGCACGGCGCATGGCTATGCCGGGGCAGGGTGCCGTTAATATTCGGCAACCTCTGCACTGAGCACCGATGGCGCTGCTGGCCGCCCGCATGGGCAATCTGGGTACCGAGAACGCATTCCGGGTGGGCGACGACATCGCGAAGTGTGTCGCGCGCGGGATGGATGTGGTGCGCCTGAACATCGGCGAGCCCGATTTCGATTCCGCACCGCACATCAATGAAGCGGCGATCGCGCAGATCCGTGCCGGTAACTCGCACTACACGGATCCCCAGGGGATCCCCGGGCTGCGTGCGGCGGTGGCGGCGCATGTGACGCGGACGCGTGGCATCGCGGCGGACGCGAGCCGAGTGATCATCACGACGGGCGGGAAGCCCTCGATCGGCTACACGATGCAGGCCTATGTGGACCCCGGCGACGAAGTGATCTATCCGAGCCCCGGTTTCCCGATCTACGAATCCTGGGTGACCTACGTTGGGGCGACGCCGGTGCCACTGCCGATGCGCGAGGCATCGGGATTCACCTTCACGGCGCAGGATCTCGCGGCGCGGATCACCCCGCGCACGAAAGTCATCATCCTCTGCTCGCCATCGAATCCGACCGGCGGAGTGCTGGCGCGCGATGAGCTGGCGGCGGTCGCGACCGTCATTCGCGAGCGGTGCCGCCCCGATGTGCGGGTGTACTCGGACGAGATCTACGAGCACATCGTGTTCGACGGCGCGGTGCACTACAGCATCGCGGCGGAGCCCGGGATGGCGGAGCGCACCATCATCGCATCCGGTCACTCCAAGGGATTTGCCATGACCGGCTGGCGGCTGGGCTGGGCGCTGCTGCCGACCGCCGGCGAAGCACAGATCTTCAAGCAACTGAACATCAATTCGATCTCGTGCGTGCCGCCGTTCATCCAGGAGGCGGGGCGAGTCGCACTCGAGAGCCCGGAGTCCGCGCCTGCGGTGGAGCACATGGTGTCTGCATTCCAGGGGCGGCGGGATTTCGTCGTGAGTGCGCTCAACGCGATCCCGGGTGTCACGTGCCAGGTCCCCAAAGGTGCCTTCTACGTGTTTCCGAACGTCGCCGGCGTCTGTGAGCGGCTCGGCATCATCGCCACATACCAACGGCTGAGCGCTGAGGCGCGTGCGCGGACATCACCATCGAGGATGCTGCAGGGATTTCTCCTCGAGCGGTACGGCGTGGCGACGATGGACCGGAACTCGTTCGGCCGGATCGGCGCCGACGGGGAGCATTTCCTCCGGCTCTCGATCGCGACGAGCCTCGAGCGGCTGCGGGAGGGAATCAAGCGAATGCAGCAGGCGTTCGGCGACACGGCAGGGTGGACCGAGTACTGGACCGAGTACTGGACCGCGCATCGGGACGCGTCGCAGGAGGGGGAGCCGGCCAGCACACCGCGGCTTGCGCGGGCGGGAGTGCCGGCCTAGTTTAGGCGAGCGAGGGCAGGACCGAATGCGCAGGGGACAACTGAAGGGTGTCGTGGTCATTTGCCGCGTATTGCTGCCACGTTAAACAAGAGCTAAAAAGCGAATGCCCCGCGGCTTTCATCGCCGCGGGTATTTTGTTTTCCCCCCAGTCCGGCAGGCCTCTATGCCAGAGCAATTCCCGAAGAGAGTCACCGTGGAGACATTGCGCCGCATGAAGCAGTGTGGCGAGCGCGTCGTGTTCCTCACCGCTTACGACTATCCGACGGCGACGTTCGCCGAGCGTGCGGGGGTGGACATGCTGCTGATCGGCGATTCGGCGGCGATGACGATGCTGGGGCTACCGTCGACACTGGGGATCACGCTGGAAGAGATGCTCACGCTGTCGCGCGCCGTGAGCAGGGCGGCGAAGCGGGCATTCGTCGTGGGCGACATGCCATTTCTCTCGTACCAGCCGTCGGACGAGATCGCGATCCGGAGCGCGGGCGCGTTTCTCGTGGCGGGGTGTCACGCCGTGAAGTGTGAAGGCGGAAGGCGAATCGCCCCACGCGTGCGGGCGATGACCGACGCGGGGATCGCAGTCATGGGTCACGTCGGCCTCACGCCGCAGAGCCTCACCCAACTCGGCGGGTACCGGGTGCAGGGAAAGACGCGGGCCGCGGCGGAGCGGGTGCTGGAGGACGCGAGAGCCATCGAAGAGGCGGGCGCGTTCGCGGTGCTGCTCGAAGCGGTCCCGCCGGAGGCGGGGGCGCTGGTGCGCGAGGGGTTGAGCGTCCCCGTGTACGGCATCGGCGCCGGCCCGCACGTCGACGGGCAGCTCGTCATCTCGCACGACATCCTGGGTAATTTCGTGGGGACCGTGGCGCCGAAGTTCGCGAGCCGGTATGCGAACATCGACGCGGAAGTGGAGCGCGCATTCAGGGCGTTCGCGACCGACGTGCGCGCAGGCGTATTCCCTCGTCCCGAGCACTGGTACGACACGACGGGCTGGGAGTGATGCGTGGGTGTGCCCTATGGGCAAGAACGCCAATTTTAGTATTATACGTGCCATGCGCGTGGATGTCCTTGCTCTCGACGGTGTGTTTGACCTTGGCCTGTCCGCGGTCCTCGACGCCTTTCAGACGGCCAACGAGCTGATTGAGATGGCCGAGCTCGCGGTGCCGCGCTTTGCAGTCCGGATCGTCGGAGTGCGACGGGCGGTCCGGACGGCGCAAGGCCTCACCGTTCCGGTGGATGCTATTGGCACGCGGGTGCCTGATTGCGTCGTGGTCCCCGCCATCGGGTTCAAGATGCCCGGCCCGCTGGAGGCCGCGTTGGCCCGGCCGGACGTACGGGATGCCGCGACGGTGCTCCGCGAGTGGGCCAGGCGCGGCGCCACGATGACCGCGGCGTGCGTCGGCACCTTCGTGATGGCCGAGTCGGGCTTGCTCGACCGGCAGCATGCGACCACCACGTGGTGGCTTGCGCCGCTCTTTCGCCGGCGATACCCCAGCGTGTTGTTGGACGAATCGCACATGATCGTCAAGTCCGGCCGCTGCGTGACTGCCGGAGCGGCGCTCAGCCACATGGATCTCGCGCTGTGGCTGGTGCGAACAGTGAGCCCGCAGCTCGCGCAGCTCACCGCGAAATATCTCATTGTTGATTCCCGGACGGCGCAGTCCGCGTATGCGCTGACGGATCATCTGGTGCACTCCGACCCTATCGTGCAACGCTTCGAGAGTTGGGCGCGGGCGCGGCTGGCGCGTGGGTTTTCACTCGACGACGCGGCCAAGACCGTGGGGGCCAGCAAGCGAACGCTCGCGCGCCGCATGGAGAGCGTACTCGGGAGATCGCCGCTGTCGTACTTCCAGAGCTTGCGCGTGGAACGTGCGGTGCATCTGCTGAAGACCAGCAATGCGAGCGTCGAGGACGTTGCCGCGCGGGTGGGATATACCGACGGCGCGACACTCCGCGCGCTGCTGCGGCGCCAGCTCAATCTCGGAGTCAAAGAGATCAGGCGAACTCCCTGACGCCGCTGGCCAGCGCCGGGGCGAGCGCAGCGATGGGGCGCCGGCACGTCACCGCGGATGAAGGTACATGGCAATTTAGATACTAAACTTGGCGTTCTTGCCTATAGACCAAACGAGCATCGCAGCCTAAAGTCAGGAGACCACCCTCAATTCAACGGAGATCTGCGATGCTGACGCTCGGCTTATTTGTCCGTCTCGAGGCGAAGCCCGGAAAAGAAAACGAAGTCGCCGCGTTCCTCATGCAAGGGCTGCAACTCGCCAACCAGGAGGCGACGACCCCGCTGTGGTTCGCGCTGCGCCTGGGACCAACCACGTTTGCCATATTCGATGCATTTCAGGATGAAGGCGGACGTCAGCTTCATCTCAAGGGGCCGATCGCCAAAGCCCTCATGACCCAGGCCCCGAATCTCCTCGCGACGTCTCCCGTGATCGAGCAGGTGGACGTGCTGGGCGCCAAGCTACCGAAATAGACCACGCCGACGATCGGGCGAGCGCGTCTCGTTCTGATCGTGCTCATGTTCGTGGCCGTTCCGGGCCTTGCCCCGGGGCACGCAGCAGTAAGGATCCGTGGCACACACGGACGGGCGGGGCCGGTCTCGTCCTTGCATACGGGCTCCTCACGAGCGATCTCCAAAGCAACTCGCGAGGAGTCGCTGACGTGCCATCCCCACACCGGCAGGCGCCATGACGGACCATCCCGGCGATCGCGCCGATCCAGGCCGATCGAAGGCCGCGAGCCACGACAAGGCGAGCCACGACAAGGCGAGCCACGAGAAAGCGGAGCGGCATGAGCGGCGCGCACCAGAGCCGCCGCAATCTTCCGGATGGCGCTCGCGCGACATCATCCGGGCGGCGGCACTCGGTATCGGGGTGCTGGCGGTTGCGGTCGGCGTGTGGGAGTCCAGCAGCGTTCTGTTCACGGTCTTCCTGGGCATCCTGTTCGGCCTCGCGATCTCGTCGGGCGTCGATCAACTCGCGCGTCTCCGGATCCCGCGTGGCCTCGGTGCGCTGATCGTCGTGCTCGCGGCGGCGGGAGCACTCGCGCTGCTCGGCGCCCTCATGGCGCCCGTGCTCAGCGAGCAGGGGCGCGAGATCCGCTCGCGTCTCCCGGAGGCGATGCACGAGTTGCAGTCGTGGGCGGGCCGAGAGGGGGTCGCACTCCGGTCGTTCACCGGGCGGTTTTCGGCGCCGCCGGCGCCGGACAGCACCGCGCCGCATCACGGCGATAGCGCACACGCGGCCCAGCCGCCGCAGCCAGCCGCCGCGCCGGCAACTCCCGGTGGGTCAGGCCAGACGGGCCTCGCGGGGATCGCAGGATATCTGTTCGGCTTCGTGGGCTCGACCGTCGAGATCGTGGTGTACGTGCTGCTCGCGCTCTTCATCGCGATCTACATTGGCAGCGACCCTGACCTGTACCACCGCGGGCTGATGCATCTCTTCCCGCACCGCGCACGAGCGCGCGCCGGGGATGTCCTCAGCCAGATCGCGTCGGTTCTGCGCAAGTGGCTCGTCACGCAACTGATCGCGATGGTGACACTGGCCGTCGTGTGGGCCATCGCGCTGTCGATCCTGCAAGTAAAAGCCGCGCTGGCGCTCGCGGTAATCGCGGGGCTTCTCGAGTTCGTGCCGACGATCGGACCGACAATGGCAGTCGTTCCGGCGCTCGCGATGGCGCTGCTCGACTCGCCCGCCAAAGCGCTCTCGGTGCTGATCGTCTATCTCGTGATCCAGGGCCTTGAGGCCAACGTACTGATCCCGCTGCTCATGAAAGGCAGGATCCAGCTAGCGCCCGCGCTCACGATCGTCGCCCAGGCGATGATGACACTCGCGTTCGGGTTTCTCGGCCTCATGGTCGCCGTGCCACTGCTGGCGGCGGCGATGGTGCCGGTGAAGCTGCTCTACGTCGAGGACGTCGTGGGCGATCAAGTGACGCCCGAAGGGGCGGGAGAGTAGAGAGGAGAGAGGAGAAAGGAGAAAAAACAGAAAGTAGACCAACAGAGAGGAGAAAGTAGAAAAAAGCCTCAGCGGCTGCCAAACTACAGAAAGTAGACCTACAGAAAGTAGAAAGTAGAAAAAGCCTCAACGGCTGCCGGCGGGGAGGTTGTCGGTCAAGTAGCGTGTCAGGAGACCGAAGAGGTGCCGGGTGGTGCCTTGGCCTTCGCAGATGCAGTGCGTGCGGTTCGGGTAATCCATCATCGTGAACTGCTTGTCCGCCGCCACGAGGGCGTTGATCACCGTCTCCGAGTTCTGGAAATGCACATTGTCATCGCCCGATCCGTGTACGATGAGCAGTTTGCCGCGGAGGCTGTCGGCGAACGTCACGGGTGAGGCGAGGCGGTACGCACCGGGGTTGTCCTGAGGGAGGCCCATGTAGCGTTCACTGTAGATCGTGTCGTAGAAGCGCTGGTCGCTGACCGGAGCGACCGCCATCCCGACCTGGTACACGCTCGGCGAGTGGAAGAGCAGATCGAGCGTCATCGTGCCGCCGTTGCTCCAGCCCCACACCGCGACGCGAGTGGCGTCGGCGTACGGGCGCTGCACGAACGCCTTGGCGGCGGCGGTTTGATCCTTCGTGTCGACAACGCCGATCTGCTGGTAGATGGCTTTGCGCCAGGCGCGGCCGCGTGGTGCGGGGGTGCCTCTGTTGTCGACACTGACGACCAGGTAGCCCTTCTGTGCGAGCAGGAGGTGCAGGGGATAGTTGAAGCCATCCCACTGATCGAGGACCGTTGCTTGCGCGGGTCCGCCGTACACGAAGAACAGCACGGGGTATTTCTTCGTCGAGTCGAACGCCGGCGGCTTGATGATCCACGCATCGTACTGGATGCCGGGGACGCCGCCCGCGGCGCCGTCGAGCCGGGTGAATTCCGCGCGGTGGTTCGGGACACCGGCCATCGTGGCTTTGAGCCGGGCATTGTCCATGAGCGTCCGCGCGACCGTATGCTCAGGCAGCCGGATGAGTTCCGTCGTGGGCGGCGTATCGAGCGTGGAGTGCGTATGGAACGCCCAGCGGTGGTCGGGTGAGATCTCGTAGTGGTGCGAGCCGGGCTCGCCAGCCGGTGTGACGCGTTCGGGGCGGCCGGTGCCATCGAGGCGAGAGCGGTAGAGAAACACCTGCGTCGCGTTGTCCGGGGAGGCCAGGTAGTAGATCAACCCGCGCGTGGTGTCGATAGCCTGGATGAATTCCGCACCGAAGGGGCTATCCGGCTCCGTGAGATCGAAACTGCCTGGCGTCAGGAGCCGCGTGCTGGATCCGTCGCGGGAGACGAGATAGGCGTGGCGCCAGCCATCGCGCTCGCTGATCCAGATGAAATCCTTGCCGCCGTGCAGCCAGTGCACCTCATCATCGACGTCCACCCACGCGCTGTCGTGTTCCGTGAGGATCGTGTGGACCGCGCCGGTGTGCGCGCTCGCGAGCATCACATCGAGCGTGTCCTGGCGGCGATTGAGATGCTGGAGAACGATCTCGCTGGAGTTCGCGGCCCAGTCCATCCGGGCGATGTAGTTGTTGCGCGGGTCGCCGGGGACGGCGAGCCATTGCGTCGGGCCGCCGCTGGCGCTCACCACACCGACGCGGCCCGATGAATTCGTCTGGCCGGCCTTGGGGTACTGGACCGGTTTGATGAACGAGTAGAGCGAGTCCGTGTCGTCGATCAGGTCGTAGTCGCGGACCCCGGATGCGTCGAGCTGCCAGTACGCGATCTGCTGGCCGTCCGGGCTCCATCGAAACCCATCACGGAGATTGAGCTCCTCCTCGTAGACCCAGTCGAACGTGCCGTTGATGAGCGTCGTGGATCCATCGCTCGTGAGCTGGGTGATGTGCGGCGTGGCGACGTCCTCGACGTACAGGTTATGCTCGCGCACGTAAGCCACGTGCCGGCCGTCCGCGGAGAACTTCGCGAACATGAGAGTCGAGGGCGGGGCATCGGGGCCGCCCAGCTTGCGGAGATTCCAGGTCGCGAGGTCGAGCATCCAGAAGTCGCCGCGCGTGCGCTGCCGCCAGACCTGGCGGGAGTTCGTGAAGACGAGCAGCCGTTTGCCGTCGGGCGACCAGGAGTAGCTCTCGATCTCGAGCGGCGACGTGGCGCCGGGCGGGACGAGCTTCGCGGCGGGGACGAGGACGGTGCGCGCGCCGGTTCCGGCATCGTAGCGGACGATGTCCGTCGCTTCGGTCCCGCCGGCCGCCGGCTCGAGCGTCGTGTAGGATGCTGGCCCGGCGCCCGGGAACCATCGAGCGGGTCCGAAGAAGTCTTCCTGAAAATCGGGAGTGGTAAAAAGGCGATCGAGCGTGACCTGGCCTGACGGGCCGCCCGGTCCCGCGCGCTGGGCAGCGAGGGGGGTGACGCAGAGGGCGGCTGGTGCCGCGACAATGGCGCACAGCGAGACTGCCCGCCGCAGTGCCCGAGCGGCGGGGAATCGGATTGGATGCATGCCAAAACGATACATGCCGTCACGCGATGGCGCACGGTCGCGTGGAGTGCCGCGGACCTTCTGGAGTTGGCGCGGGTGCCCGTGCGCTGTTGCGGGCTATAGCCGGCGGCTAGTCCTTGACGCCCAGGCGGTTCTTGCTCCAGATCACGATCGTGGTGCAGTCGATGCGGCCGAGGATCGGAACCCCGAAGGCGTTGGTGCCGGGGAGACTGCGCACCTTGAACTCCTCGGGTACCTCGGGGGGCGTGTAGACCTCGATGCCGGCCAGCGATTCGGGCAGCAGCAGGGCGTCGAGCTCACCGTGAACGACCTGGTTGTAGGCCATGCCGTCGATCACGTACACGATGCACCCGTCGATTCCGCGCGACGGGACGACATCGGTCCCCGCGGGGCCGCCGTACGCGAGTCTAATGCCGTGGAAATTCGTGAACAGGTCCGTGAACTGTTCCGCGTGGCGGGCGGCGATCTGGTCGAGCGTCATGAATTGGCCGACCCCGACCCGGCGGCGCTGCGTGAACCCGACATTCTGGTAGCCGCGTGCGAGCTGTTGCGCCTGCACGATGACGGGGCTGAGCACATACGCGGCCTTCATCATCGAGACGACGACGTGTTGCGTCGTGCGGCGAGTCAGCTCGACGACCACCGATACCGGCTCGAACCCGACGGAGCGGACGACGAGCATGTGGGTGCCGCTCGGCAGACCGCGGAGCGTGAAGTAGCCGGCGTCACCGGTGGTGGAGGAATCGCCGGTGCCTTCGACCTCGACGAGCGCGCCTCCGAGCGGGCCGCCGTCGGGGCGTTCCACCTGGCCTTCGAGCACTGCGGCGCGTGTGGCTGTCGCGCGCGGCGCGGGTGCGGGAGCAGCCGGCGAACCCGCAGCGGTGGTCGCACTCGGTTCGGTCTGGGGCTGAGCGAGGGCCGGGGGGACTGGCAGGTGGAGCGTCGTCATCGTGATGATGCGCGTGCCGAGATCGACCTCGCGCTCGACCACGACACCGGTGTCGCCGCTGACGGCGCGTCTAGCGCGCACCGTGGCGACGAGTCCTGCCGGAAGGGCGCAGAATCGGAACTCGCCTTGCGCGTCCGATGTCGTTTCGCGGCGGCGCTCGGTATTGGTGATGTCGGACCGATCGATGCGGATGTCGGTCCAGGTGAGCGTGACATCGGCGCCGGTAACTGGCTGGTCGGTGTCGGGTTCGATGACGTGTCCGACGAGGACCGCGACGGCGGAGTCGGCGGGGCCTGCACTCGAACTGCTCGAGCTATTGGATGCGACACCGGGGCAGACGGCTTTGCGGATCGTGCGTCCGGACGGAGTCGCGAGCGTGACGACGGCGGGCCGTCCCGGGACGAGCGTGACGGGGGTCGTGGTGGTGAGGGAGGTGCCGAGGGAATCGAGGACCGGATGGAAGATGCCGACGCGGTAGCGGCCAGCGGCAACGCTATCGAGGCGGAACCAGCCAATCGAGTCCGTTACGGCCTGCCGGGACTGGCCATCGAGGAGGATGACCGCGCCGGCAAGAGGGCCGCCACGCAGGCCATCATCGACCGTACCGACCAGCGTCGCGAGGCCGGTCGAGCGGCCGGATGACACTCGCGAGGGTCCGTCCTGCCCGGGTGCCGGGCGGGGTCCGGCCGTGAGCGCGGTCGAAACGGCGACGAGTGCGGTGAGCCAGCGCCGCGTGCCAGCGGCGGTGTGGCGGGGCTCCGCATGGTGTGACGGGAGCACACATCCTCCGGCTACTAACACTCACAAAATGGGGCTCGGCACAGTGTTATGCTAGCGAAATTCGCGCCGACAACACGGGATGCGAAACAGGGAGAGAGGAGAAAGGAGAAAGGAGAAAAGCAAAACCAAGCCGGGTGCGACCGGACTCTACCAGTGGCGTTATTGGCGGTTCTGGCCGGACTACCGAAGGCTATCGCGGGGCCTGGCGTCTACTCCCTGGTGCCTACTCTTCGTAGGCCTTGAAGGCGGCGGACGTGTTGTGGCCGCCGAAGCCGAATGCGTTGCTGAGGGCGACGCGGACTTCGCGCGTCACGGGTTTGCCGATGGCGTAGCAGAGATCGCAATCGGGATCGAGCTCGGTGACGTTGATCGTCGGCGGGACGACGCCATGGACGATGGAGAGCACGGACGCGATGGCTTCGGCGGCGCCGGCGGCGCCCAGCATATGGCCTGTCATGCTCTTCGTGGATGTGCACGTGATCCTGCGCGCCCGGGAGCCGAACACGGTTTGCACGGCGCGGCTTTCGGCGACGTCGCCGAGGGGAGTCGCCGTCGCGTGCATGTTGATCGCATCCACGTCATCGACCGTCAAACCGCCTTCGGCCATCACGCGCTCCATGGCGAGGCGGGCGCCGAGGCCTTCGGGGTGCGGAGCGGTGACGTGATGCGCGTCGGCTGACGCGCCGACGCCGACGACTTCCGCGTAGATGCGGGCGCCGCGATTGCGAGCGTGGCTGAGTGACTCGAGGACCAGCGCGCCGGCGCCGTCGCCCATCACGAAGCCATCGCGCGTCTTGTCGAACGGGCGCGAGGCGGTGGCGGGATCATCATTGCGGGTGGAGAGGGCATGCATGGACGCGAATCCGCCGAGACCGAGCTCGCAGATCGCGGCTTCGGCGCCGCCGCACAGCATGAGATCGGCATCGCCGTAGCGGATCAGCGTCGTCGCGTCGCCGATGTTGTGATTGCCCGTCGCGCAGGCGCTGACGACGCAGTGGTTCGGACCGCGGAATCCGTAGCGGATCGCGATCACGCCGCTCGCCATGTCGGGAATCATCATCGGGATGAAGAACGGCGACAGCCGGCGGGGGCCGCCCCGCAGGTACGCTTGCGTCTGCTCCTGGAACGTCTGGAGGCCGCCGATCCCGCTTCCGAACACCACGCCGGCGCGTTCCCGGGCGAGCGAGGACATGGACTCCGAGGTGATCCCGGCGTCGGTCAGGGCTTCGGTGGCGGCGGCGAGCGCGAACTGGGCGAAGCGGTCGATGCGCTGCGCCTGTTTGCGATCCATGAAATTCAGCGGGTCGAAGCCTTTGATCTCGCAGGCGAAGTGCGTCGTGAACGCCGAGGCGTCGAAACCGGTGATCGTGGCGGCGCCGCTCTTGCCGGCCAGCATGGCCTCCCAGAACGCCGGGGCCGTGAGTCCGAGGGGCGTGATGGCGCCAATGCCGGTGACGACGACCCGATGGCGGCCGCGGGCGTCATCGGGGCCCTTGGTGTCGGTCATACGAAGAGTCCGGGCACATGGAAGTGCCCGCCGTCGTCGGCTCGCGCCGCCGGATCCGCGGTTTGCATGGTGTCACGGAATATCACAGGGGGTGGGGCGCAGTGTAAACGGCAGAATGGGGCGTAGCCGGAAGCGGCCGGCCGGAGCACGGTGAGCCGAGGGGTGTGAAATCGCTCGCGGTGCCTGTGGCGCAAGGGCGGCTACGGAGGCGATCCCGGCGCCGCCGTGATCACAAATGTGATGTTGCCGGGGTCGCCTTGGCATGAGCCTCAGGCTGGAATCCGCGGCTTGGGGGCCGCGTCGGGTGAACTACACGGGGGGGTACATTGGGCGGATTACCGGGCCGGGTTCAGGCGGATGACTGAGTACACGCGCCCCGGCACCAGCTCCGGGTTCAGGACATTCCAGGTCGCGAGTCCGTCGTCGCTGCGGGGGTCGAGGAGATACATGGCCAGCACGCCGAGTGGCTGATTGGCGGGGACGAGCCACGTGCCGCCGGGGACCGCACCGGCCGAGGTGGAACGCAGCCACCGGCCGGCGACGGTGGTCTGGTGATGACCCTGGAAGACGACCGGGTCGAGCGTGACTGAATCAATGTGAAACTGCTCGGCGGATGCCAGGGCGGTGTCGGAGTGGAGCTCCCGCATCTTGATGCCGTGCAGCCGGAGGAGCCGGAGAATCGCTGTGTCGCCCGCGGGGACGGCGTAGGCCAGCGGGAGGCGTTCCGTGAGCGTGGGGGTGAATCGGTCGACCACCGGCATCGGGACGGGGTGGATGCGGCCAGTCCGCCGCAGGCCGGGCGGGACGCCGGGTTGTGAGAGGACCGTGTCGCCGCCCGGGCCGGTCACGTGTTCGAGGTCTTCCACCAGCACCGGCTCGATCCCGCGGCTCGGCGCGAAGGCCGACCGGATCGGCACGTCCTGTCCGTGTCCGGGGTGCGATCCCCAATCCACGACCGCGCTGTCGGCGCTGGCGGTGACGTGGAGGATCTGGGTACGGCGTTCGGCCACGAGGGACAGAATCTCGCGCACGAAGGCGTAGGTCGATGCGGTCCGGCGCGCGAACGGGTCGTGCGAGTAGGCCTCGCTCAGGATCGCGATCCGGTTCCGGAGGCCGACGTAATTCGTGCCGAACCGCGGGCGCGCGTCGTACGTCCGCCACGTGTGGGGGGCGGTGTCGATGCCTGGCGCGCGTTCCGGCTCGAAGTTGCCGTAGTCGAACACATCGAAATGGTGGCGGTCGTGCATCCGCTGGCGGAGCACGGGCAGCAGCGAATCGCGTGTGTAGGGACCCGTGAACTCCGCGGCCGGATCGAGCGGTGGCGCGTATGTGAGGGCGTATCCGTGGAAACTGCCATCCGTCGTGTGCAGGTCCACGAACACATCCGGGTCCCAGTCGCGAAACATGCCGAGCGTCATGCGAGTCTCGGGTGCTTCGGCCTTGATGAAATCCCGATTGAGATCGAGGTGTTGGCCGTTGGCGCGCTCGCCGACGATCTCGGGGCCGTTCTGTTCCGTGCGGTTGACGGACTGTGGCGCGAAGTGGTCGTTGCCGTCGGCGTTGTAGATCGGTTCCACGATGAGCACGATCGAGTCGAGGACGCTCGGCGCGGTGGGACTGGCGAGAACGCCCAGGTCACGTATGACGGCGAGCATTGCTTCTTTGCCCTCGACCTCACCGGCGTGGATGTTGGCTTCGACGTAGACGATCGGCCGGCCGCTGTCGTGTGCTTCGCGCGCCGAGTGGACCATGGGGCGAGCGAGGACGACATAGGGGAGTGGGCGGCCTTCGCTCGTCGTGCCGGATGTGCTCTCGACGAGCATCGGATGCGAGCGGCGTCCGGCCACGGAATCCGCCGCCGCGCGCTGCACGAGGAGATGGAGATACGCGACGACACTGTCGTAGGGCGTGGTTATCGTGTAGCCGGAGCGCTCGGCGAGCGTGGCGAGTGCGGAGTTGCCGGACGGTGTGGGCGAAGGCGCGGCCGGTGTGGTGGCGTGGGATGCACATCCGGCGAGAAAGACCGGCGTGAGGGCGACCACGATGCGGCGCGCAGCCGATGTCAGATCGCGCATCAGAGACTCACGAGCGGAGCGCAGTGGCGTCCGCGGTGGAGGCAAGGGGCGGAGGCGTGAGCGTCCAGCGGATCACGAGCGCCACCGCAACGAGGATCACGAACACCAGCGCACTGCCTTCGGGGCCGACCGTGCCGCCGCTCAACCAGCTCGCCCCTGCGGGCTGGGATGTGAGCAGAGCGCCTTGGGCAGCCAAGCCGCTGTCGTGTGTGCCGTAGAAATACGATTGTGCCCAGTCCCACGCGGCGTGAAAACCGATCGCCCACCAGAGCGAGCCAGAGCGCCACAGGCTGTAGCAGAACACGAGACCGACGGCACCGGCGCCAATGAGGCCAGTACCGGTCTCTCCGCCGTTCGAATAGTGGCCGGCACCGAAGAGGATGGAGAGCAGGACGGCGGCGGGCCAGAACCCGATCGCTCGCGACAGGCGACCCTGGAGATATCCGCGCGCGAGCGTCTCCTCGAACAGTCCGACTCCGAGAAACGCAAGCGCCCATACGGCCGCCGACCGCAATGCGAGAAGAGGCGGATCGCTGGGACCGCCGACCGTGATGTGTCCGGTGATCGCGAGCAGTCCGATCAACGCCGAGAGCGCGAGGAAGCCCCAGCCCGCGCCCGCGGCGAACAATCCGAACGCGTGGCGACCGGCCAATCCGTAGCTCCATGGCGAACGCCGTTCGGCACGAGCCATCACGATCGTCGCGATCAGCACGGTAACCGCGAACGGGTAACTGCCGACGGCGACGACGGCCGGCGAAATCGCGAAGGACGGGACGAAGGAGCGAGGGCTGGCGCCGAGCACCATCGCCACACCCGTACCAACGAATGCGACGAGAAACGCTGCCGCAACCAGGACGATCGCGAACAAGACCACACTCCAGAACGCCCGGAGGCCGTCGCGGCCGATGAACAGCCGCGTGACCGGACCTGGAGCGAGCGGTGGCGGTGGTATCGGCGCGGAGCCGGCTACAGGGTCAGGCATGTCGCTCGAAGGAGAGTCTCTCGACCAGTGGCACCACAGGTCGTATCATCGGCCTGCCCCTGAAGTTCGGTCGCCACATCGCCGGATGGCAACACCCGCGATGACATCCCTGACCTGATCCGCCCTCATGCCTGCTCGTTTCAAGCGCTGGCCCACGCTCACCGAATGGATCGCCATCTCGATGGTGGCCGGGACGGCGATCGGCTGGTTGTTTCCGGCGACGGCGGTCACGCTCGAGCCGCTGTCCACGATCTTCTTGCGGCTGATCAAGTCACTGGTCGTGCCACTGGTGTTTAGCACGCTGGTCGTCGGTGTAGCGGGCCATGGCGGCGACATCAAATCCGTGGGGCGGCTGGCGCTCAGGGCCATCATCTATTTCGAAGCCGTCACCACCCTGGCGCTGGTCGTGGGGCTGCTCGCCGGGAATCTGGCGCATCCGGGCACGGGAGTGTCGCTGGCCGAGGCACCGGCGGCGCCCGGCGCCGAGCTGGCGGCGCATCACGTGTCGATCGGTGCGGTGCTGGAGCACATGGTGCCGCAGAGCATCGTGGAAGCGGCGAGCACCAACGACGTCCTGCAGGTCGTCGTGTTCGCGATCCTGTTCGCGATCGCGCTTACGCGGGTGCCCGCCAAGCCACGCGCCACGATGCTCGGGCTGTTCGAGAGCCTGGCCGAAGTCGTGTTTCGCATGGTCGGCCTCGTGATGCTGTACGCGCCGATCGGCATCGGCGCCGCGATCGCGGTGACGATCGGGCACAGCGGGCCCGCCGTGCTGTTCAGCCTCGCGAAGCTGGTGCTCACGATGTACGCCGCGCTGATCGTGCTCATCGTGTGCGTGTTCCTTCCCGTCGCGGTCCTGGCCGGTGTGCCGGTGCGCGCGTTCATCCGTGCCGTGCGGGAGCCCGCGCTGATCGCGTTTTCGACATCGACATCCGAGGCGGCGCTTCCGCGGGCGATGGAAGTGATGGAGGAGTTCGGCGTCCCGCGGCGGATCGTCGCGTTCGTGATACCGGCGGGGTACTCGTTCAACCTGGACGGGAGCACGCTCTATCTCGCGATCGGATCGCTGTTCGCGGCGCAGGCTGGGGGCATCCATCTCTCGCTCGCGACGCAACTCGTGCTGATGCTGACCCTCATGCTCACGAGCAAAGGCGTCGCGGGCGTTCCACGTGCGGGCGTGGTGATCCTGTCGGGCGCGCTCACCACCTTCGGCCTACCGATTCAAGCGGTGGCCGTGCTCCTTGGCGTCGACGCATTCATGGACATGGCGCGCACGACGGTGAATGTCGTCGGGAACTGTCTGGCGTCCGTCGTGCTGGCCCGCTGGGAAGGAGTCCCGATCCGGGAACTGGGGGACCGCCAGGCCGATTAAAGAGGGGCATGGTCGCACGGTCCGAGCCCGATCTCTTTACGCCGATCACGTTGGGAGCGCTTCACCTCCCCAATCGCATCGTGATGGCCCCGTTGACGCGGAATCGCGCGGGTCCAGGGAACGTACCGGGTGCACTCAACGCGACGTACTACGCGCAGCGCGCCTCGGCCGGGCTCGAGGTCAGCGAAGGGTCCCAGGTATCACCCGAGGGACTTGGTTACCAGAACACGCCGGGCATTTATAGCGACGCCCAGGTCGCGGGGTGGCGGCTCGTGACCGACGCGGTGCACGCGCGCGGGGGGCGGATCTTCCTGCAGCTCTGGCACGTGGGCCGCGTATCGCATCCGTTGTTGCAGCCGGGGGGCGCGCTGCCGGTGGCTCCGTCGGCGATCGCGCCCGTGGGGATGTCGCTCACGCCCGAGGGCAAACTGCCCTTCGTGGTGCCGCGCGCGCTGGAAACCAGCGAGATCCCGCGTGTGGTGGAGCAGTTCGCGGCTGGTGCGCGCAACGCCAGGGCGGCTGGATTCGATGGCGTGGAGATCCACGGCGCCAACGGGTACATCATCGATCAGTTCATCCGGGACGGGTCGAACCATCGCACCGACCAGTACGGCGGGCCGCTCGAGAATCGTGTGCGGTTTGTGCGCGAGGTCGTGGAGGCCGTGTGCGGCGTCTGGGGCGCGGACCGGGTCGGGCTACGGCTGTCGCCGACCAATCCCAACAACTCCATGACCGACACGGACCCCTTGACGACGTTCAGCGGCGTTGCGCGCGCGCTGTCGGGACTGGGGCTCGCCTATCTCCACGTCGTGGAGCACGTGACCGCGCCTGCGTCGACGCCGCGCACGCTGCCCGCGATTCGTGCCGCCTTTCCCGGGCGGATCATCGTGAACGGCAGCTTCGATCGGGCGAGCGCCACGGCAGTGATACAGAGTGGTGCCGCGGACCTCGTGGCGTTTGGGGCGCTCTACATCGCCAACCCGGATCTCGTCGAGCGGTTTCGCGCGGGACTGGCGCTGTCCGTGCCGAATCGTGCGACGTACTACGGTGGCGACGCGCACGGGTACACGGATTACGGCCGGTACAGCCGGCCGTAATAGAGAGTAGAAAAACAGAGAGGAGAGAGGAGACAATAAACTGCTTTCTCCTTTCTGTTTCGCTCCTCTCTACGCAGTTGGCACTGTGACGCCCTGCGTTTTCAGCCAGCCTTCCATCTCCGAGCGAATCGCGGCGAGGGCGGCGTCCGTGCGGGCTTCGTAGCGCAGCACGAGAGCCGGTTGCGTGTTCGATGCGCGGATGAGGCCCCAGCCCGTGCCAAACGTCACGCGGGCGCCGTCGACGGTGACCACCTGGTGTGTGGCTGACCAGTGCGCCACCGCGCGATCCACGATACCGAACTTCTTGTCGTCGGGACAATCCACGCGGATCTCGGGAGAGACCGGGTAGACTGGTACGCCGTCGAGTAACTGCTCGAGGCTTTTACCAGACGACGCGATGATGCGCAGGAGCCGGCCGGCGGCGTAGAGCGCGTCGTCGAAACCATAGTAGCCGTCCGCGATGTACATGTGTCCCGACAGCTCGCCGGCGAGCGGCGCGTGGATCTCGTGCATCTTCGCCTCGATCAGCGAGTGGCCCGTCTTCCACATCACGGGCTTGCCGCCGGCGGCGGTGATCGCGTCGCCGAGGGACTGGGACGACTTGACATCGAAGATGACCGGCGCGCCGCGGTGCTCGGGATTGGCGAGTACATCGCGGGCGTAGATCGCGAGCACGCGGTCGCCCCACACGATGTTGCCTGCGGCGTCCACGACCCCAATGCGGTCCGCGTCGCCGTCGAGCGCGATCCCCGCGTCCACGGACTTACCGCTCGCAGACGCCGCGTTGACCGCATCGATGAGGTCCTGCAGGTTCTTTGCCTGGCTCGGGTCCGGCTGGCGATGCGGGAACGTGCCATCGCTTTCGCAGAGCAGGCAGCTCGTGACTGTCACGCCGAGGCGTTGCATCAGGCGGGGACCGACCAGCGAACCGACGCCGTTGGCGCAATCGAGAGCGATACGGAGCGGGCGGGCGAGTGGGCCGATGCGCTCGACGAGGTCATCGAGATACTGGTCGAGCATCGCGACCGTCCGGACCGAGCCTTTGCCTGTGACGCGGCGGCCGGCCTGAATGATCGACAGGATCTGCTGGATGTCATCGCCGTAGAGGGCCCGCGTGCCCACGCACATCTTGAAACCGTTGTACGGGGCGGGATTGTGGGACGCGGTGATCTGGAGGCCGCCCGCGACGCTGAGGCGCTCGAGGGCCCAGTACAGGCCTGGTGTCGGGACCACGCCGACGTCGACCACATCGATACCCGATTCCGTGAGTGCGGCGACGAGCGCATCGCGCAGCGCCTGGCCGCTCGGGCGGTTGTCGCGGCCGACCGCGATCGGGCCTTTGACATTCTTGTCCGCGAGGAAGACGGCGTATCCGAAGCCGACCGCGCGGGCGGTGTCGGGAGTGAGCTCCGAGCCGACGAGGCCTCGGATGTCGTATTCGCGGAAGATGTCGGGGACGACGGGGATTGGTGTGGGCATGAGTCATCGTAGCCGGCGGGGGACGTGCGAGCTACGGGAGCGGGGCGGGGCGTGTGAGACGGGCGCGACCGGGTGGGACGGCAACTACGGTATTACTGGGCCGGTCGCGACCGGCCCCTACCGGGGATGAATCAGTGTGATGCCGATGGTGGCGATCCAGAAGCAACTACATGGGCTGCGGCATCCGTCTGGGGGCCGTTGCCCGAACAGGGCGACCTTCGGTTCGCGAACGGCCCCCGCTGCCCCCCTTCGCAGGCATCCGGTGGGCGGCTGGCAGGGCCGGTCGCGACCGGCCCCTACCAAGGATGGGTTCGTGCGCGCAACAGCCAACCGTCACGCTGAGTCCGCGCAACAGCCAACCGTCAGGTTGCGTGCGCCCAACAGGCAACCGTCAGGCCGCGTGTTGGGCTGGCTGCGCGGTGAGGGCGGCGCGGCGGGCGCGGGCGGCGCCCATGAGGTAAAGGACCACGCCAACCGCGACCGTGACCGCGGTCAATCCTGCGACCTTGGTGAAGGACAGTAGGGGGTTGGGGTCGGACGGGTCGGGGATGAGGGAGAGGACGCATGAAACCGCGGTGGTCGTGAAGCCGACCGCGGCGAGCAGTGTCGCAACGGGGCGTCCGCCCCAGACACGGAAGGCACCCGGTGGCATTGGGCGGTTCTGCAGCCGGATCGCGGCCGCGAACATGAGCAGGTACGGGATGAGGAACGTGATCACCGACACACTGACCATGACGTTATAGGCGCCCGAGACGCCAGTGCCGAGCTGGCTCAGCACGATGAAGGCGACAGAGATGACGCCCAGGATGATCAACGAGACATGCGGTGTGCCCCATCGGGGATGGAGCCGGCCGAATGCTGCCGGGAGGTAGCGGTCGATCCCGGCGACGAATGGGAGCCGCGCGGAGGCTGCCACCCACGCGCCGCACTGTCCGATCGAGCCGGCCGTGATAAGGGCGGCACAGAGTGCGACAATCCACCCCACGTGCAGCCGCGCGGCGAATATCGTGATCGAGTCCATGAACCCCGAGATGATCGTCACGTGATCCGGTGGCAGGGCCACCAGGATCCCGATCGTCGGCACGATGTAGATGAGCGGAATGATCAATCCGGCGAGGAGGAGTGCGCGTGGCAGCGTGCGTCTCGGGTTCTCGATCTCATCGCCGAGCATCGAGGCACTCTCGGCACCGGTGAGCGAAAACGCGACCGTCGACCAGAAAATGACATCCTTGAGATGCATACCCGGGACGAACGATGCGCGGGTGAGAGGAGTGGCTGAGCCGAACCGTGCCCACACGACCGCGCTCAGGGCCACGAGTATCACCGTGGGCAGCCACATGCCGAGGGCGCCGATGTTGTGGAGCCATTTGCTGATGTTCAGTCCGACGATGTTGAGTCCGACCGCGAGACTGAGACCGAGCATCGACGCGAGGACGAAATACACCGGATTGCCGGCGAGTGTCCGGGCGTGGGTGCCACTCAGGTAGAGCGCATTCGCCGCCATGAAGTAGAGGAGCGACGGAAAGTACGGGAGGTTGGAAGCCCAGTACGTCCAGCCGGTGATGAAGCCCGAGAACCCGCCGAACGCCTGCTTGGTCCAGACATAGATGCCGCCCTCCTCCGGGTATCGCGACGAGAGCTCGAGGACGGTGAACACGAGGGGGATATAGAACACGACGCACGCGCCGATCCAGATGACGGCGGCGCTCGGCCCGGCGGCTGATGCATTGGCGATCCACCGGACACTGAAGCCGGTGATGATGAGGAAGAGGACAACATCGCGGAACCGCATTGCGCGCACGAGAGCCGGCGCGGCGACTATCTGGTCGGCTTCCTCGATCGGCATGCGGGCGGGGGATGGCGGGGGCGTGCCGTGGGCGCCCCAAACTGGTTCGCGACCGCTGCCTCAGCAAGCTGCGACGTGCGCGACCGGCGGCTGCCCGGCCTGGGAAGCGTGGCCGGGCGCGTTTCCCGACGAACGCGGTGGCGCCAGGCGTGCTGCTAGCGCGTCGCCTTTGCGAGGGCCTGATGCACGTGCGCGAGATGGTGATCGTCGTGATCGGCCACGAAGATCGCCCAGTCCATCAATCGCATGGGCTGCTTAAGGCGGGGGTGAATCGCGGTGCGGCCCACCTCGTCCTCCGTGAGTGCGTCCATCCGGCGCACGAGATCCATGCGGCCCGTGCCGAGCCGCTCGAGCACGATGGCGATCGGCAGCCGGTTGTGATCCGCATCCTCGGTAGCGCGGTTCGTGAGATCAGCTGGTGACAGATTGGTCGCGCCCGCGAGAAAATCCTCGAGCCGTTTGTCGTCGAGCATGCCCAGGTCGGCGAGGTGGGCGATGTGTTCCTGTACCGACCATTTGCCGTCCGTGCGGCGTGTGAGCATCTGCGCCGGCACGCCCGCGACCAGCTCGGCGGCACGAGCCGGCGTTCCGCGCAACCGCTCAATCACGGCGGGGAACGCACCCAGTGGAAGACCGAATGTGAAGGAGCGGTCGAACCAGCGCATTGGCGTTATCATATGATCCCTGGCAAATCCGGAGCGGGTTTTCGTTCGCGGCCGGAATCTGACACCGGCCAGACGGGGGCCCGTTTCCAAAAGTGGGCGCGGACACAATTCCGGGAAAGGAGATGGGCAATGGCGATCCCGAAACGCCGCGGCAAGAGGGTGAGGCCCGCGCGCAGGAGCGCACCGGCCAAGGCGGCGGCCGAGTCAGCCGCTGCCGATACGGCGCTCGAGCGGTGGCGGGCCGATACACCGGGGTGTCAGGACCGCATCCATCTCAACAACGCCGGGGCGGCGCTGCCGCCCCGATCCGTCGTCGAGGTGATGCACCGCCATCTCGACCGTGAGGCCGAAATCGGCGGATATGAGGCCGCCGATGAGGCAGCGTCACGTGTGCAGGAGGCGTACGAGGCCGTGGGGAAAATCGTCAACTCGCGCGGCCGCAACATTGCCATCGTCGAGAACGCGACTGTCGCGATCGCGCAGGCACTCAGTGCGTTCGACTTCAAGCCGGGCGACGTGCTGGTCACGACCCGCTGCGACTATCCCTCGAACCAGCTCATGTACCTGTCGCTCGCGCAGCGGACAGGACTCGTGATCAAACGCGCCGCCGACATGGCCGAAGGCGGCGTGGATCCTGCGAGCGTGGGCAAACTCACCCGCGACCCGCGGTGCCGGCTTGTGGTGATGACGTGGGTGCCGACCAACTCGGGTCTCGTGCAGGACGTGGGCGCGGTGGGCGCGGTATGTGAAGAGGCCGGGATTCCGTTCGTGGTCGATGCGTGCCAGGCGATCGGGCAGCTCCCCGTGGATGTGCATGCCGTGCGGTGCGACTATCTCGCGGGAACGGCGCGGAAGTTTCTTCGCGGGCCGCGCGGGATCGGCTTCCTTTACGTGTCCGACCGCGCGCTGGCCGCGGGTGCGTATCCGCTGTACGTCGACATGCGCGGCGCGGACTGGGAGACCGCGAACGAGTTTCAGCTCGCGCGAGGCGCGCGGCGCTTCGAGAACTGGGAATACGCGTACGCGCTGGTGCTCGGCATGGGCGAGGCCGCGCGGTACGCGCTGGCCGTGGGCGATGTAGCGTTTACGAGGAGCCGGGAGTTGGCCGCCGATCTGCGCGAGAAGCTCGAGACATTGCCGCAGGTGCGGATATTCGATCGCGGGGCCGACCGGTGCGCGATCGTCACGATCGCAGTCGATGGACATGAGCCCGAGGAACTCAAGCACCGGCTCCGGGCGCGGGGTATCAACACCAGCGTATCGGACCGGGTGTCGGGCGTGATCGACTTCGAAGCGAAAGGGATCACCGGCGCGCTCCGGCTCTCACCCCACTATTACAACACCGCCGCCGAGCTGGGTGCTGCGGTGACCGTTATCGACGAGCTGACGCGCGGCTGAGTGCCCGCGACGTGGGCATGGAGCGCCTCGACGAGCTGGGCGTCGAGGGGGGGGACGGCCAGAGAGGCGAAAGGACCGAGGAACGCGCATTAGGCGGCCCCGACGCCGGTGACGGGTCGATCTCAGATGTGACAAAACGATAGTCAGGTGTCCCAATCCGCTGCTTGCAGAGCGATGGGACCCCTGGCATACTCGGCTCATGGTTTGGGTCATTTCACATTTCCTAGCGTTCATCAACCCGACGAACGCAGCCGATTTCTGGACGATGGTGCTGGCTCTTGCGACGATAGGAGTCGCGGTTGTTGCTGGGCGTGGTCTCCACTCGCTGAGACTGACGAGAACCGAAATGCACAATCGTGCAACACGCGAATCGGTTCAAAGTGCCGTTGATCGCTGCAATGAGATGGCCCGTGAGCTAGTGCCGCTGTATACCGAGATCCTTGCCAACATTGCGGCCAAGAGAGTGCCCTTGTTTGTGGGTGACCCAGCTCAAGTCTCCTTCGACGAAAAGGAAGAGATACAAAAGATCAACAGGGCGATTGCGTGGATGGGCCAGTTGGACATCGAACTAAAGAAGCAAACTGTCCGCCTAATGAACGCGCTCGAAACGTGGTCAATGTATTTCACCAACGATCCGGCTCTCGCGGACGAAACGGTGGCATTCGAGCCGTGCTCGACCGTCTTCTGTCAAATGGTCATGGGGTTGTATCCCGCATTTCTCACTCACCGCCGCACAAATCCGGCTAGCGGCCCCTTCCAGAACAGCGTGACACTGTTCAAGGGTTGGTATGCGAGGAAGGCACAGGGACCGATATTCGAGCAGCTTAAGCGGCTCCAGTCTGATGGCGCGAAGTTGCCACCGCCGATTGGAACCCGTCTTGACCCGAAGGCGCAGGACTAAGAGATTGCCCTTACGAGGAGGAAAGCAAACAATGGCGATTGGCTTCTAGCGAGCAACAGCCCGAGATGTGACGAGGCCCGCTTCGGCTGCGGGCCTCGTTGTTTTGTGTACGCTAAGATCGCATCCCCGGTCTTAAGACGCCGCCAACCCGGCAACGGCTGCTGGACTTGCCGACCGTGTGTGGGACATGCCGACCTTGTGAACCCGTTACGCTCAGAGTGACCCACTACCCTCGCGGTCCGCCCCCTATCGGGAGTGGCGCGGTGAGTGTAGAGATGGCGCATGCCGAGAGAGCCCCAGACGGGTGGAGAGGGCTTCGTCGCAGCGATGACTGTGACCGATGCCACGCTGCTGGCGGTCGGGTCGATGATCGGATCCGGGATCTTCATCGTGTCGGCTGGGATCTCGCGTGCCGTCGGATCGCCCGCGGCCTTGCTGGCCGCGTGGGCGTTGACCGGCGTGATCACCGTTCTCGGTGCGCTTGCGTACGGCGAGATGGCGGCGATGTATCCGCGTGCTGGCGGCCAGTACGTCTTTCTGCGTGAAGCGTTCGGGCCGTTTCCCGCGTTTCTTTATGGCTGGACTTTGCTGGCCGTGATCCAGACCGGGACGATCGCCGCCGTGGCGGTCGCGTTTGGACGGTTCGCGGGCGTGATCTTCCCGGCAATCAGTCCGGTGCCATTCGCGGGACTTCCCCGGGCCGAGTTCTGTGCGGCAGTGCTGGGGTGCCACACGGGGGCCGAGGCGATCGTGGTGGGGCTCACGCCGCAGCGGCTCGCGGCGGTGGGCATCGTGTGGTTGTTGACCATGGCCAACGTGCGCGGCGTGCGTGAGGGCAAAGCGATTCAGACCTCATTCACGCTCATCAAGGCGGGTGCGGTGATCGCGCTCGTGATTCTGGCGGTCACCGTGGGGAGGAACGGCGCGGCGGTGGCCGCCAACTTCTCGCCCGGTCATTTTTTCGCGCATCCGCCGACTGCGTCGCCCTATCTGCTGGTGTTTGGCGCCGCGATGGTCGGGTGTCTGTTCTCGACCGACGCGTGGAACAATGTGACCTTCGCGGCCGCCGAGGTACGCGATCCGGCGCGGAACCTGCCGAGGGCGCTCGTCATGGGTCCGGGTTCGTGACCCTGCTCTACGTGTGCACGAACGTGGCGTATCTCTCCGTGCTGCCGCTCGCGGGAGTGCCGGACGCCGCGACCGCGGCGGCGCGGGGGATCCAGTATGCGACGCAGGACCGAGTCGCGACGGCGGCCGCAGAGCAGATCTTCGGAGCGAGCGGCTCGGTGGTGATGGCGTGCGCGATCCTGGTGTCGACATTCGGCTGCGTGAACGGGTTGATCCTCGCGGGAGCGCGCGTGTACTACGCCATGGCGCGGGACGGCCTGATGTTCGCGGCCGTCGGCCGGCTCAACGGGCGGCAGGTGCCGGGAACCGCGCTGGCGCTGCAGGCCGTCTGGATCACCGCCCTGTGTCTGTCCGGGACCTATACGCAGCTCATCCAGTTCGTGATCTTCGCGGCGCTGGTGTTCTACGTCGCGACGACCGCCGGGCTGTTCGTTCTGCGGCGCACCCAGCCGGACACTTTCCGGCCGTACCGCGCGTGGGGGTATCCGGTGTTGCCGGCGCTGTACATTGTGCTGACGACCGCGATCGCGCTCACGCTCGTGGTCGTACCGGGCACGCGTGTGCAGTCATTGCTCGGATTGCTCATCGTGCTGTGTGGTGCGCCGGTGTACGCGATGTGGCGCGCTCTGTAGAAAGGAGAAAGGAGAGAGGAGAAAGGAGAGAACAACCATCAACCACACCATCGATCTGAACGCCGACCTCGGCGAAGGGTTTGGGCCGTACCGTCTCGGTGCTGATGCGGCGCTGATGCCGCTGCTCACGTCCGCGAACATCGCGTGCGGGTTTCACGCGGGTGACCCGATGACGATGCGCGAGACCGTGGCGGCGGCCGCGAGGCATGGTGTCGCGATCGGGGCGCATCCTGGCTATCCGGACCTCATGGGGTTCGGACGGCGGGATCTCGGTGCGACCCCGAGTGAGATCACCGCGTACGTGATCTATCAGATCGGTGCGCTCGATGCCGTGTGCCGCGCGGGCGGGACGCGGCTCCGGTACGTAAAAGCGCATGGTGCCTTGTACAACCGCGCGGTGGCCGACCGCGTGGTCGCGGATGCGATCGCGGATGCGATCCGCCTCGTGGATCCATCGCTGGTGATGCTGGGGCTTTCCGGCAGTACACTGATCGCGGCGGGAGACGCGGCGGGGCTCCGGACGGCCTCGGAAGCATTTGCCGATCGCGCGTACACGAGCGACGGGACACTCGTGCCGCGGTCCGTGCCGGGCGCCGTCGTGCGCGACACCGATGCCGTCGTGGCGCGGGCGCTCCGGATGGTGACGACGGGCTCGGTCATGGCGATCGACGGCACCAGCGTCGCCGTCCGGGCGGACTCCCTGTGCGTGCATGGCGACACGCCGGGCGCGCTCGCGCTGGTGCAGGCGCTGCGCACGCACCTCGATCATCACGGAGTGCGTGTCGCGCCGTTCGTGCGGTGAGTGATTCGGGGGTCGCCGCACCGACCTTCACTCCGCTCGCCGACAGCGCGCTCACCATCACGCTCGGCGATCGCGCCGACGCGGCGATGAGTGCTCGCGTGCGGATGGTGGCGGCCGCCGTCCGGGCGGCAGCATTGCCGCCGGTGCGTGACATCGCGTCCGGCTACGCCGTGGTGACTGTGTGGTACGACGCGCTGCACACGAGCTACGAGACGATGGTCAGGACACTCGAGCCCATCGTCAACGAGGCTGCAGCGGTGGCCCCGGGCGCGGACGCGCCAGTGGGGCGCGAGCACGAGATCCCGGTGCGGTACGACGGTCCAGATCTCGACGAGGTTGCCCGGCGGACGGGGCTGAGCGTGGCCGACGTCGTGGCGCGGCATACCGGACGTGTGTATACCGTCTACTTCCTGGGGTTCGTGCCTGGGTGGGCGTATCTCGGCGATCTCGATCCATCGCTGGTGGTGCCGCGGCGGACGGAGCCGCGGCCACGTGTTCCGGCGGGATCGGTGGCGATCGCGGGGGCGCAGACCGGCGTGTATCCGTACGCGATCCCGGGTGGCTGGCATCTCATCGGGCGGACCTCTGCCGAATTGTTCGATCCGATGCGGGATCCTCCGGCGGTCTTTGCGGCTGGGGATCGTGTTCGTTTCGTCCGGGTCGCGGAGTGAGTGGCGCGATGATCGAGATCGTGGCAGCGCCGCCGTATCTCACGATTCAGGATCAGGGGCGGCCTGGTCATCGGGCCGAGGGCGTGCCGGGTGGCGGGGCGATAGACACGTGGGGGCACGCCGTGGCCAACGCCGTCGTGGGCAATCCGGCGAATGCGGCGGCGCTTGAATGGGGATTGAGCGGGGGGCGGATCCGGTGGCGGCGGCGCGGAGTGTTTGCGCTGGCGGGTGCCCAGGTCGAGGCGACGCTGGACGGCGAGCCCGTGGCGATGCACCGGAGCCAGCGTGCGGAGGCCGGGAGTGAGCTGGTCATCAACCGGTTCCTGGGCGGGCGGTTCGTGTACGTCGCGTTTTCGGGCGGCATCGACGTCCCGCTCGTGCTGGGCAGCCGGTCCACGTATCTGGCGGCGCGATTCGGGGGGCTGGAGGGGCGGATGGTGCGGGCGGGCGACCGGCTGCCGGTCGGTGATCCGGGCGAGCCGGCCGTGGCGGGGTTCGCGGTGCCGGCCGAACTCATGCCGCGGTACGACAGTGCGGAGGCCGGCGTCGTGACGGGGCCGCAGGCGGGGTTGTTCAGCGCGGAGACCTGGCATGTGCTGACGGACACGGTGTTCGGGATCGATGCGGCGAGCGACCGGATGGGCTACCGGCTGGTGGGGCCGCCGATCGAGCATGCGGGGGATGCGGCGCTGCCGTCGGCGCCGGTGTGTGCCGGCGCGGTGCAGATCCCGGCGGGGGGGCGACCGATCGTGCTCATGGCGGACGGGCCGACCGTGGGCGGGTATCCGGTGATCGCGGTCGTGTGCTCCACGGACCTACCGGTGGTCGCGCAGCGCCGTCCGGGCGAGAGTTTGCGGTTCCGGGTGATGACCGTCGAGGCATCACAGAGCGCGTTTCGCCGGCGGGCAGTCGCCATCCACACCCTGGCGCATCTGGCACGAACCCGGGAGACGGGTTAACCGTTACCAACGTACCATCGGGCCAAAGTACCATCACGCGACAGTAGCTTGACACCTTTGTACCGTGGTACCATCTTTTTTTTCCGAGATGGTGACCACCGTGGAGCGGGTACAGACTGGGATCCGCATCGAGAAGCGGACCCTCAAAGTGCTCAAGGCGCTGGCGGAGTACCTCGACCTCTCGCTGGGTGATCTGCTCGAGGGGATCGTGCTGCACGCGTTCGAGGGGCAGGCGCCGTTCGGGACAGAATCGCTGGCGCAAATCGCGCGGCTCAAGGACGTATACGGGCTCAGATTGACCGCGGCGGACAGCCATCTACTGGCCGAGGCGCCGGCAAAGCGGGCGAAGGGCCGGGCAGGCTCGCGCGGGAAGTCGGGGCGCCGGAAGGCGAGGGCGGCCGGGGCATGAGCGGCACGCAGCGTCCGACCCCAGTGTGGTACGCCGCCTTCTATGCGGTGTGCATTGCTGCGATGAGCGTCGCCACGATGATGACTGCAAGGAGCCTCAGCGACCACCGGGCGTGGCTGCCGGTGATCGAGATCATCGGCGTCGTGCTTCTCCTCGTGCGCCGCGCGGCGATCGCCGGGATGGTGATCCTGCTAGTGGTTTACGCTGTCGTTGCCATCCACGCCCTGCGTTCGGGTGACATTCGGCTGGACCTGGTGCTCTATGCGGGGACGGCGGTGTTCATCGCCCAGCTACGTGCGCGGCCGGCGCCGGGGGGCGGCGTCTAGCAGCGTCCTGGGCGCGACGCGGCGCCAGGCCTCCTCGAGGCGCTCGCGCAGCTCCGGCGCGCGGATCTGTGAGAGGCGGACGAGCACGCACTCATAATTCCTGTAGTGGTCCGTGCAGAAGTACGTGTCCGGTGCGTCGTGTATCAGCAAGTCGCGATCGGTGAACGTGCATCTGAGCACGAGCGTCTCGCCGTCCTCCCGCAGGCGAGCCATGAGAGCGCCCTTCACCTTGAGGGCCGGCGTGCCGTAGGATGTCCCGTCCTCGACCGCGGGGAACTCGTGCGCGATACGGCGTGCTGTCTCGAACGATGACATGGCCGGGGTGTTACGGGATCGGCGCGATGCCCTCGACGAGGATCATCTCCGTGTCGGCGCTGGCGTGGCGGATCGCTTTCGCGGGCTTGTAGTGTTCGCTGTTCCACCAGGTGCGCGCGGCGGCGGCGGTGGGAAACTCCAGGATGACGAAGCGCGACGGGTGCCAGGTGCCTTCGAGCGTCTCGACGGGTGAGCCGCGTACCAGATAGCGGCCTCCGTGCTTCGTGATCGAGGGTGGGGCGAGGAGCTTGTAGCGCTCGTAGGGTGCGGGGTCGTTGACGGAGACCTGCACTACGACATAGGCGGGCATGATCGTGACCGGGTGGAGGGAGGCAGGAGTCAGGTCACGGTACTGGGAGAGCCCGGGTGTTGCAAGGTGCGGACGGCGAGGGAGAACCGAGGCGGTTTCCATCGGTGCGGGGCCGTTGCCTGAACAGGGCGACCTTCGGATCGCGGACGGCCTCTGCCGCCCAGGTCACACACCGCAGAGGGACGGCAAGCCCGCCTACCGCAAGTGGTCGCGGTCCGCGCACCTATTTCGAGCCGGCGTCCTTCGGCGTTTTGACGTACATGATGACGAAGTGAGACGACTTGCTGGAGGAGCCGTCGACACCGGCAATCCGGAATTCCTCGGGTGAGCCGGCGCGAAGGTCGTGGCTCGTCGACGAATCGAAGTGGCCATTGATGTTCAGGTCTTCGCGGCGCCCCTTGTCGGAGCATCGCAGGCCGCTGCTCGTGACGGAGAGACTGCCGACGGCATGGCCGTGGTCGCATTCCAGCACGTCGCCATAGCGGGACAGCGCCTTGCGGTAGAACTCCAGGACGCGATCGGGGGGGTCGTCGCTGTCGTAGCCAATGCCTTCCAGCCGGAGGCGGGTGTCGCCGAATGCAAAGCCGATGTCGAAGGCGGCATTGTCGTCGCCGTGTTTCGCGGCCAGCTTGGCCCCAGGGTACACCGGGAGGCCGATAGTGGCCGGCGTCACATCGGAGCTCGCGTGAACCGAGAGGTCGAAATTGTTCTGGGCGTGGGCTGCCGGCGTGGCGGCGAGCAGGCACGCGAGAGACGCGGCGGCGGCGAGGGCGGGGGCACGCATGCGGGCGCGAGACATGAGGACATCCTGCGAGAGGGAGTTCGGCCGATCGGCAACGGGCGGAGCCGGGCGGTGGCCGCCGGGCTGCTGATTTCCCCTACGCAGGGCGGCGGGATGTGGTTTCGGCCCGGGGGTGGGTTTGTGGAACGATGTAAAAGCAGGCGCGGCCGACCGGGTGGTTGCGAAGGGCTGGCTGGCACGAATCGTGGTGTTAGTACCGGCCGATCACATCACGACCAGGGGGATATCGTGTCTCAGGACAAGAGTGCTTTCCCGGGCGGGCGCCGAGTGCTGGTGGCGGTGCTGGTGCTGGCCGGAGTAGTTGGGTGCGCGTCCAATGAAGTGCGGGTCAGGACCGCGCTCGCGCCGGACGCGAACCTGTCGACCGAGCGGACATTTCGCTTCCTCCCGATGACGATGAGCCATCCGGTCGCGAACGCCGCGGAGGAGCGCAACCCGATGCTCGAGAACTCGATCACGGGGCGCGAAGTCCGCCTGGACATCGAGCGCGAATTGGGGCAGCGGGGCTATACGCATGTGCGCGACGGCGAGGCGGACCTCACGGTGGCCTATTACATCGGATCGAAGAGCCGGCTCGAAGTGACCGATTACAACTACGGCTATCCATTCTGGGGATGGCGTGGCTGGCGCTGGGGGGCGGCATGGGGCGGGTGGCCCGAGCGCGAGGTGACTGAGTACCAGGAGGGCACGGTGATCATCGACGTCCTCGATGGCTCGGGCAAAAAACTGTTATGGCGCGGCGTCGGGAAATCCGATGTACCGGACGACACGCAGGACTACGCGAAGGCGTTAAACCAGTCGGTGTCCGCGATCCTGAAGCAATATCCGGGTCACGCGGCTGCCTGATACAGGCCCAAATACCGGGGAACTTCTCCGGCCGGAATCGCGTTAGCATTCTGCATGTCTGAGCGAAGCGCGTCCGGGCGGGATGGCCGGGCCCGGTGTAGCCTGGCCAGAGTGGGCGGGCGGTGAGCATGGCGACTGGCGTGGCGACTAGCCGCGGCGGCTAGCCGTGGCGACTGAAGTCGCGCCCGTGGGCGCATCCGCCGCCGGGGTTCGTGCGACCGCCCGTCCCGCGGCGCCAGTCGCGGCGCCGTCCGACGATGCCGACGTCCACCAGTACCGCTGGTGGATCCTGCTCGGACTGATCACGGCCGCGATCATGGAAGTGCTGGACACGACGATCGTGAACGTGGCGCTCCCTCAGATGGCCGGCAACCTCGGTGCGACGTTCGACGAGATCGGGTGGGTGGCCACGGGCTACATCCTGTCCAACGTCGTGGTCCTGCCGATGACGGCATTCTTCACGGCCACGTTCGGCCGGAAGAACTATCTCACGTTCTCGATCACGCTGTTCGCGGTCGCGTCATTCCTGTGCGGAACGTCGCACAGCCTCATCGAGCTGGTGACGTGGCGCGTGGTGCAGGGGGCGGGGGGTGCGGCGCTGCTCTCCACGGCGCAGGCGACGCTGCGGCAGGTCTTCCCGCGCGAGCAGCAGGGCATGGTGCAGGCGCTGTTCATCCTCGGGATCATCGTCGCGCCGACCCTCGGGCCCACGCTGGGCGGGTGGATCACCGACAACTACACGTGGAACTGGATCTTCTTCATCAACATCCCGATCGCCGCGCTGTCGATCTTCCTCGTCACCACGTTCCTGCACGACCCGCCGTGGATGAAGCACAAGCCGGAGGGGATCGACATTTTCGGCATCTCGCTTCTCACGGTCGGTCTGGCGTCGCTGCAATACGTGCTCGAAGAGGGCAAGCGCTACGACTGGTTTCAGGACAAGACGATCACCCGCCTCGCGGTGCTGTCCGGCGTCTGTCTGACGGTGATGATATGGTGGGAGCTGACGCGGCGGAATCCGCATCCCATCGTGAATTTCCGAGTGCTCAAGAACCGGCAACTGTCGGGCTCGATCTTCCTCTTCATCGCGCTCGGATTCGGTCTCTATGGGGGCGTCTTCATCTTCCCGTTATTCACACAGACGATCCTGAACTTCACGCCGACGGAGACCGGGCTCGCGCTGCTGCCGGGCGGACTGGCGACCGCGCTCGCCGCGCTGATCTGCGGCCGGTTGCTGAACGGGGCGCGGCCCCTCGTGGACGGCCGGATCCTGATCGCGCTGGGCGTCGCCATCTTCCTCGTCGCGATGTGGCGGCTCGGGCATCTGACGACGGCGGCCGGTGAGCCCGACGCGCGTGCGGCGCTACTCGTCCGCGGGCTCGGGCTCGGGTTTCTGTTCACGCCGATCAACAACGTCGCGTACGGCGCTCTCGATCCCCGTGATGCGCAGCAGGCGTCAGGTCTCATCAACCTCGCGCGCCAGCTCGGCGGGTCGTTCGGGATCGCGATTCTCAACACGTACGTGACGTCGCAGACCCAATTCCATCGCGTCGACTTGCTGACGAACGTGTACCCCTACAACCCCGCCGTGGTGCAGCGGCTCCACGCGCTGACCGGCGGCCTCATTGCGCACGGGTACACGGCTCTCGAGGCGCAGCGCGCCGCGCTCGGCGTGCTCGACGGCATGGTGATGCGGCAGGCGTCGATGCTCAGCTACAACGATGCCTGGATGATGATCCTGTTGTCGTTCGTGATCGCATCACCCGCGATTCTGTTGCTGGGCAAGCCGGGGAAGCGGTCGGCCGCGGCCGCCGAGGGGCACTAGGATGCATTAGGTTGAGGGCGGCCTATGCCGCCCGACGCCAAGCTGCTCGCGACTCCGACCAAGAGACTGCTCGCGATCGACGGCGGCGGTGTGCGCGGGTTGCTGGCGCTCGAGATCCTCGGGTGCCTCGAGTCCGTATTGCGAGAGAGTCTGGGCCGCGATGAGACGTTCCGGCTCGCCGACTACTTCGATTTCATCGGGGGGACGAGCACCGGGGCGATTCTCGCGACGTGTCTCGCGCTCGGAATGCCGGTCGCGCAGATCCGGGAGATCGCGCTGGCCGCTGTGCGCGACATGTTCAGCAAGGCCGGATTCGAGCGCCGGTTCTGGTACAAGTACGACGACGCGCACATCGCGAGCCGGCTGCGGGACGTTTTCCGCGGATTTCTAACCGACGAAGACCGGCGCGCGGGCCGGACCGACATCACACTGGGCACAGCGGCGCTCCGGACGTTGCTCCTCGTCGTGATGCGGAATGCGACGACGGATTCGCCGTGGCCCGTGTCGAACAATCCGCGCGCGAAGTTCAACAATCCGGCGCGCGCCGACTGCAACCTCGGCATCCCGCTCTGGCAACTCGTCCGGGCGAGCACCGCGGCGCCGACGTTTTTTCCGCCGGAAGAAGTACAACTCGGGGCCGAGCGATTTCTGTTCGTGGATGGCGGCGTCACGCCGTACAACAATCCCGCGCTGCTGTTGTTCGTCATGGCGTCCGCGCTGCCGTACCAGCTCGGGTGGCCGGCCGGCGCGGACCGGATGCTCGTCGTCTCCGTGGGGACGGGGCGAGTGCGGCATGCACGGCCCGGCCTTCGGGCCGCCGAACTCAACGTGTTGTACAACGCCGCGGCGATACCGAATGCGCTTCTGTCCGCGACGCAGGTCGAACAGGATCTGCTGTGCCGCGCGTTCGGGCGGTGCCGCAAAGGTGATCCAATCGATCTGGAAGCCGGCACCCTGATCGATCTTCCGGGTGGCGAGGCGACCCGGGCGGTGCCCCCGCTGTTCACGTATCTGCGCTACGACGCCGATCTGAGCGAGGCCGGGCTGACCGCGCTGGGTTTATCGCAGCTACAGTTGGATCTCGTGCAGAAGCTCGACGCGGTCGACGGGATCGAGGCGCTGCGGTCGATCGGCGTGGCCGCAGGCCGCCAAGTCGAGGCCAGCGACTTCTCCGGATTCCTGGGATGATGCGACTGAGACCGCCACAGTTGCTGGCGGCCTCGGAGACGGGATATCAGAGCCCCGCTGGGTGGTAGTGTCTGCTCCGTGTGGGTCGCATAACGGGGTGGCGACGGTGCTGCGAAGACATCGATGGGCCGGTCACGACCGGCCCCTACCAGGGACGAATTGGTGCCGTGCGACGGGCGGCGCTGTCCCGTTCGTGGTGTGCTGGAGGCGGCGCTTTATAGCGTTGTCATATAAACTGTTAACGAATATCTCACAACATCTGTTTAGATCTGTCACGGGGTATGTCGCGTGCCCATGTGGGCAACTCGGCGGCTCCAATGCAAATTGGTCCCTCCCGATCCGTATTCTCGTCCCGCCCGCATGCCGCCCGTCGTAACCCCGCCTCGTCCCATTCCTGCCCTTCGAGTCGGCGTCACTGGACACCGGCTCAACCGGCTGCTCGAACCCAACGTCGATCTCGATGGGCTTCGCGCGCAGGTGCGGGCGGTGCTCGCCACTGTGCGCGCTGCGGCGGAGCAGGCAGCGGTGGACTACAGCGAAGTGTACGGGGCGACGGCGCTGCTGCGGTTGATCTCACCGCTTGCGGAGGGCGCGGACCAACTCGTGGCCAGTGAAGCGCTCGAATTGGGCTATTCGCTTCACGTTCCGCTACCGTGCCTGCCCGAGATCTACACCGCTGGTTTTCAGCGATCGGCCCGGGGTGAGACCGAAGATCCGTGTGCGGGATTCCAGCGGTTGATGGGGCGGGCGGAAGCAGTGCAGGTGATCGATGGGTCCCCGGGGCTGAAACTCGGCGGGGCGGCGTACGCGGCGGTGGGCCGGGCAGTGTTGCGGCACAGCGATCTTCTGATCGCGATCTGGGATCAATCGCCGGCGGATGGAGCCGGGGGGACAGCCGCGGTGGTAGATCAGGCCAGGTCCTGGTTATTGCCGGTGCTGGTGATCGATCCGCGGCATCCCGTGGGTGCGCAGCTCGACGATGTCGCCGGTCTTCCCCCGGGATCGGATCTGGCCACGGTGGTCAGGAATCTGCTCGCGCCTCCGCCCGCGGACCCCGGCGCGGTGAAGCGGCCGTGGTGGCGGCGGTTGTTCCACGTGCCGAGTCGTCAGGCTGTGCCGGCAAAGGCGAGCCTGCCGGCGAGCGGGAGCGCAGCGCGCCCGAGCGTCACCGGGCCACTCTTGCAGTATCTCCGGACGCACGTATCGTGGGGCATCGGTGGGTTGTTCACATCCGTGGTCGGCGTGTTTGCGCTCGACTGGCCACCCAGACCGCGTGTGATGACACTGGGCCGTGCGCGGCTGATCCAGACTCGCAAGAGCTGGGATGCGCTGTGGTCCGCACCACCGCCACTCGAACCCGCAATCGTGCAGCCGATCACGCAACTCCTTCGTGAGCCGTATGCCTGGGCGGACGGGCTGGCCGACCGATTCGGCACCCTGCACCGGGATCTCTCGACGACGCCGTACGTGCTGGCGCCGCTGGCGGTGATCGCGGTGCTCATCGCGCAGATCGGGCTGACCGACGCGGGCGCAGGGCCGGCAGTAAGGTCCACCGCGGAGTTCCTGATTCTCTTCGCGAACTTTCTGCTGTATCTCCGTGCCGTGCATGCGCACTATCACGATCGCTGGATCGATTGCCGGTCGCTGGCGGAGCAGCTGCGATATCTGGCGTTTCTGTGGCCACTTGGGCGGCCATTGCGCGCCGTGCGGTACGTGGGCGACGACAAGGGTGAAGCGCCGCGCATTGCGTGGGTGGGGTGGTATGCGCGTGCGATCGCGCGGCAGGGGGGATTGTTCCCGATCGTGTTCACGGCGGAGCGGCTGGCGGTGTGCCGGGAGCTCATCGTGGACCGGTTCATCCAGCCACAACTCGCGTATCACACGCGGGCGAGCCGCCGTAACCGCCGGGTGCATAAGGTGCTGCATCGCCTCGCGCTCGTACTCTTCGCGGGGGCGATGGTACTATCGGCGGCCGATTTCGCTTCAGTACTATGGACGCGGACACCATTGACCCAGGCGGGGTTGTCGAAGGGGATGGGGTGGGCCGCGATCGCGGCGGCGGTCGCGATTCTACTGCCGGGTATCGGTACGGGCGTCCACGGGTTTCTGAGCCAGGGAGATTTCTGGAACCTGTGTCTGCGGTCCGAGAAGATGACGCAGCGGCTCGAGCCACTGATCCAGACCGTCGAGAGCACGCCACTGACACTCGAAGCACTCGGCAACATCGCCGAAGATGCGGCCGAGACGATGCGAGACGAGGTGTTGAACTGGCGAGTGTTCGCGCGACTCAAGGCGCCGGCGCTCGTATGAGTTCGCGTATCGGTATTTGCATGACAGATCGCTTGGCCGGAGGTCCCGATGTCCGCTGATCCGTCCGCGCTGCCGATAATCTTCCTGAGCTACCGTCGCGATGACAGCGCCGGTCATGTCGGGCGTTTGTACGACGCATTGACGGCGCGGTTCGGGTCACAGCGGATTTTCGTCGACATCGATCACATCAGTCCGGGCCAGGACTTCATTCAGGTCGTGGACGACGCGGTGGGGCGGTGCGCGGTGCTGCTCATCGTCATGGGCAAGCGGTGGGCAGGGACGGGACGTGTCGGCAAACGGCGGATCGACGATCCTGGCGATTTCGTGCGGCTCGAAGTGGTGGGCGGGCTACGGCGTACCGGGCTCCGGATGATTCCGGTGCTCGTGGGTGGCGCGAAGATGCTCGGTCCGGCGGAGTTGCCCGAGGATCTGCGCGAGCTGTCTCGCCGGAATGCGTTCGAGCTGAGCGACACACGGTGGAAGGAGGACGTCGCGCGGCTGATCAACGAACTCGATCGTGTGATGGGGCCGATGGCGACGCCGGTGACTCCCGTGGCCGCGATTCAGACGCCTATCGTCTCCGCGACACCGGTCATGGCGCAGCCCGCGATCAAGCTCCCCGCGATCAAGCTCTCCGCGATCAAGCTGCCATCGTGGTCCAAGTGGGCCGCCATCGGCGCCGGGATCGCGGCGGCGGTGGTGATTGTTGGTTTCGTCGCGCGTGGTGCGGTGGCGCATCGGGCGCCGGCGCCCATCGTCGCGGCGACCCCAGTGTCGGTGCCGTCGCTCAACGTGGCGACCGACCCGCCGCGAATAATTCCTGCGAGTCTGCTTGCGGCTGGGCACGGGATGCTGAGCGACGCGCACCAATGGCGAGGTGATGCCGTCCTCACGCAGATCCAGGCGACGCTGGCGTCCAGTGCCACCGCATCGACGCCGTACCAGATCAACTATACGTTCCGTTCAGCGACTGATGGCGCGGGACTGCAGGTCATGACAGGCGGTGCCGGTGCCACCGGACCGCAGATCCAGAAGCTCAAACCCGTCGCGCTTCCCACCATCCGCGCGCTGCCGCCGGACCTGCCGATCGATCTCCCGGCTGCGGTACAGGTCGCGCGGGATTCGGGGATGGTTGGCGATGTGCGGAACGCGACGCTGACCACGGCCGTGCAGGCCGGTCATTTGGAAACGACCGCGTGGCGGATCGTCCCGGCATCGACCGACCAATTCCGCGTCTACTATGTAGATGCGACCAGCGGGAAGCTGCTGCACGGCGCGGCGATCCCGCGTGCGGCCGCGGCGTCGCAGAACGCCTCGCCCAACTCGAACGGCAATACGCCGCCGACGAACAACAGCGCCGGGAACCTCATCAAGAAGATCGGCGGGATCTTCCACAAACACTGACCGCATAAGAGCGAGAGAGGAGAAAGGAGAGAGGAGAAACCAACAAAAGAGCCAACGCACTGACCGCCGGAGAGTGGCGGCCTCCGGGCTGTTTGCGGCGTGGCTACGACGCGGCCAGATCCACTCGGCGAATGGGGAGCCGGCGGACGCGGATTCCGGTCGCCGCGAAGATCGCATTGGCGACAGCGGGTGCGGTGGCGGGCACTCCGGGCTCACCGCCGCTGAGGGGCGGGCCGGCGCTCCGGAGGAAGTGCAACTCGATCGTTGGCGCCTCGTTCATGCGGATCACCGGGAAGTCCGTGAAGTTGCTCTGGGTGACTCGCCCCTTGGCGACCGTGATCTCGTGCTTGAGGGCGGCCGAGAGACCGAAGATGATGGAGCCTTCGATCTGGGCGGCGGCGCCGAGTGGGTTGACGACCGTGCCGAGGTCGGCGGCGGCGACGATGCGGTGGACGTGGATGTCGCGCTGGCTGTCCACCTCGACCTCCGCGACCATCGCAACGTATGCGTGATTGGCGTATGCACCCGCGATGCCGCGCCCCATGCCGGCTGGCAGTGGTGTGCCCCATCTCGCCTCCCGCGCGGCCAGCTCGAAGACGTGGCGCAGGCGCTGGGCGTCGTAGCTCCCACGGCCTTCGAGTGGCATCGTGGTAGAGGCCCCGATGAGCGCGAGGCGGTAGTCGAGGGGATCCCGCCCCGCGAGATGGGCGAGCTCGTCGATGAAGCACTGATACACGAAGACATTCGTGGATTCTTCGACCGATCGCCACTGGCCCAGCGGGACGGGCGAGTGGAGAGCCGTCGCGGCCAAGCGGAGGTTGGGGACGAAGCCGGCGGGAAAGTCATACGGGCCGAGCTCATCGCCAGCGGGTAGGCTCGTGACGCCTGCTGGGAGTTGCCATCGCAGGAACTCACCGCGCTGCGCATTGATCAGGTACTGCGACCACGCGACGATCTGGCCGCGATCGTCCAGGGCGCCGCGCATGACGTGACACGACGCAGGGCGGTAAAAATCGTGCTGGATGTCATCCTCGCGCGTCCACACCACCTGCACGGGACCACGGATCGCCCGTGACAGTGCGGCCGCCTCGCCGACGAAATCGGAATAGAATCGGCGGCCAAAGCCACCGCCGCTGCGGGTGATGTGAACGGTCACCGCGGCAGGCGGCAGTCCAGTGATGCGGGCCGCGACATCACGGGCGCCGGCCGGGTTCTGGGTGGGGGCCCAGATGTCACAGCGATCGGCGCGGACATCGGCCACGCAATTCATTGGCTCCATCGGTGCATGGGCGACCAGCGGCAGCTCGTACACGGCTTCGAGCGTGCGTGCGGCGCCGACAAACGCTCGGACGACATCGCCGTCGTTGCGGACGACGCGCTCGGGCGGAAGCGCAGCCAGCCGCTGGCACTCGGCGCGTCTGTCCGCGGAATCTTCTGCGGCAGCGCCGGCGGACCAGGTGACGCGCAGTGCCCGGCGGCCTTTGAGCGCGATCCAGGTAGAGTCCGCGATCACTGCGACCCCGTTCGGGGGGCGGGGGCTGTTGTCGCCGAAGCCGGGGAGCGCGTCCGCGTCGATCGTGATGACATCTCGCACGCCGGGGATGGCACGTGCGGCGGCATCATCCACCGAGAGGACGCGAGCTCCGATCACCGGCGCGCGCTCGACGGACGCGACCCGCATCCCCGGGATGCGGACATCGATGCCGAAGCGCTCGGTGCCATGGACGATCGCGTCGCCATCGACCTGCCGGGTGGGGTGGCCGATGATCGAATAGGCGGCCGGGTTCTTGAGCGTGACATCGGTTGGAACCGGGAGCTGGGCGGCCGCGGTCGTGAGCACTCCGTAGGAGAGGCGCCGTCCGGTTGGCGGGTGGTGGACCGTACTGTGGGATGTCGTGCACGACGACGGATCGACACCCCACTGGCTCGCGGCTGCGGCGACCAGCATCGTGCGTGCGAGGGCACCAGCGCGTCGCAGCGGATCCCATCCGTTGCGGACACTCTGGCTGCCGCCGGCGTACTGATCGCCGTACGCGGCCGCGTCGACGCCTTCGGCCTGCTCGACGCGGATCGACGCCCAGTCGGCATCCATCTCTTCCGCTACCAGCATCGGCAGCGAGGTGCGGACGCCCTGTCCGATCTCGGGGCGTGCGACGATGATGGTGATCTGTCCGTTGGGATCGATGCTGACGAACGCGCCGGGCGAAAACGGAGTGGCCTTCGCGTTGTGGTCGCGCCGTCGTACAGCGATTTCACCAAGTGCCTGTACGTGGACCAGCAGCGCACCGGAGGCGAGCGCCGTGACGCGGCAAAAGTGCCGTCGCGAGATCGGCGCGGCGGTGTTCACGTGGAGGCGGGCTCCGCCGCGCGATGAATCGCTCGGCGGATGCGCCCGTATGTCCCGCACCGGCAGATGTTGCCTGCCATCGCTGCATCGATCTCGGCGTCGGTTGGGTGTGGCGTGCGGGCGAGCAGGCTGGCGGCGGCCATCAACTGGCCGGCCTGGCAGTAGCCGCATTGCGCGACGTCTTCGTGCAGCCATGCGGCCTGCAGCCGGCGGCCACCTGCGGCCGACAGCCCTTCGATCGTGGTGACCGGTTTACCTACGGCTCCGGTGACGGGGAGCTGGCAGGATCGCGTGGCGACGCCATCCAGAAGCACCGTGCATGCACCGCAGGCGCCGATGCCGCAGCCGAACTTGGTGCCGGTCAGGGCGAGTGCGTCGCGGAGTACCCAGAGTAGTGGGGTATCGGCGGGGACATCTGCCTCACGTGCCTGTCCATTGATGGAGAGCGTGAGTCGCATGCGGAGAGTGCTCGGCGAGCCAGAGTCTGGGGCGTCAGAGTCTTGCGGGCTGACTCAGGACTGTTGGACACGGCGCCCGGCGCATTGGTTCGCTAAGGGTGGCTTACACGAGTTCCGGGGGTTTGAGGCGGACGAACACGCGCCAGTAGACCACCTCATCGCGCATGACGGCGGCGGCCTTTTCCGCGGCGACACCCAGGTCCTCGAAGCGCAAGGGCGCGCGTGCGATTTCGGCGGCGAGCGGCGAGAGGTGCTCGCGCATGCGTTCCGACCGGTGCGCGAGGTTGCGGAAATCCCCCTGGCTCAGGAAGCCGTGCACGGCTGCGCCGAGGGCGGGCAGGTAGATGGCCATGATCGCGCCGAAGATGGCGAGCACTTGCCACGCCGGCGACTTGATGATGGGTGAGGCCGAGTAGGAGAGCGCCGTCTCGATGGGAGCGTCGCCGCCGAAGACCAGGATATGGAGCAGGCCGATGACGAGCGCGCAGATGAACGTCCACACCGTTATCCGCTCGAGGCGGGTGCTGACATGCTCGAATCGCTCGGCCGTCCGCGTGTGGTAGTCGATCTGGCTCGCGATGAACTGGTTGGCGAGGACATCTCGCAGCCTCGCCAGATGCTCGGGCGTCCACGTGCCGGGGCAAAGACCGAGGTCGCGTACGACCGCGCGGACGTACCAACCGACCCACGCGAACCGCGATGCTTCGCCTTCCGTCTCCCCGACCAGCTCGACGACCGGGAGCGGCCGACCGAGCGGCCAGAGGAACGCCAACTGCCGAAATTCCTCGGCCAGCGACCGGTAATCGATCCACCGGTCGTGGTAGCGGTGCGCGACAGCCCGCCGATAGAGGGCGACGATCCCGAGGAGCACGAGTACCTCGGCCCATCCAAACGCGGCAGCCGCGTGACCGCCGATCAGCGTTTCGCCCCAGTGCGCGAGTAGCGCGAGCAGGACGGCAAACGGCGCGAGTAGGTACGGCGTGGCGGACGCATCGCGGTGGAGCGTGCCATAGCGGTTACCGAGACCTTCTGCCCACACGTAGAACTCTTCGAGACCGTGATCGATGGGGTGCACGAGTGAGGGATCCGCGTGCTTCCACAGCGCGCGCCACTCCAGGCGTGCGCGGTGGATCGTCGCGCGTCCCAGCGTCACGATCGGGAGCGGTAGCAGCATGCCGGCCACCCACCGGGTGGTCAGGGCAAACGATCCGCCGATGCCCGGCCGTGGGTGGGTGGCGAGGTATTCGGCCAGAGGAGACAGCGGTGCGCGTTTGCCCTTGCGCGCAGTCTGCCCCGCATCGCCGGCAACTGGTGGCCGCAGCAGATCCTGAATCGTGCCCTCGAGCGTTTGTCGCGCGGGAGTCTTTGTATTGGGCTCGAAGGTCCATTCGCCGGAGCGCTGGGGATCGATTCGCACGACGGGCAACTGCCACATGCGCGCCTGGTGCACGACCTCGCCGGTGCCACCGGGGCCTATAGCGGGTGCGCCGTCCCAGACCGCGATCAGCACATCCGTGTGACGGAGCAGACTGCGTCCCACGGCGGCATACGCGGCTGGGCCGAGCGTCGCCGCGGGTGAGTCGTCGAGTATCTGTACGCTCTGCGCCTGCTCGAACAAGCGGGCGAACGCCGTGCGCGGGTCCTCGCCGGAGCCGGGCGGGGAAGTCTGAAAGGCCGCCACGTAGGTGGCGACGGGACATGGAAGGGGGACGTGGAGCGCGTACCCCAACTGGAGCGCTTCCGCCGCGACCAACTGGTCGGTGCCCTCGGCGAGAGGCGAGATGACGCGGAGCCGCGCCGGGCCGGCGAAGACCCCGGGGTGCTCGCCCGCGGTGTCGCGAGCTGTCGTCTGGATCCGATCGAGCAGCGTGTGGAGCGTCGTGCGCAGCCGGGAGATGTCCGTGCCGGCGTCGGTCAGTGCGGCAAGGCGGTGGCCGACGACACCGACTCGGATGGCGGGATAGGGACGGGGCGGGGTGTCGCGGTGGGCAGACATGCGCACTATCCCGAACGGGTGGCCGGGCGGGAGGGCGGTAGCGGCCGGCTGTCACCGCGCCCGTGCACGACTGAAGCCACATTGTGACGCAGGGGGAATATATTCGGCCGCGTGGCATTTGACTTCGATCTCCTGGCGATAGGCAGCGGGCCGGCTGGCCAGCGCGCGGCAGTGCAGGCCGCCAAGCTGGGGAAGCGGGCGGCGATCATCGAGCAGCAGGCGGGCATCGGGGGTGTTTGCCTCGAATCGGGGACGATTCCCAGCAAGACATTTCGTGAAGCCGTCATCTCGGTCACGAGCGCCGTGGAGGCGTTGGGGCGCCAGGGGCTGGTGCGGGCCGTGCCGCTTCCCACGGCCGCGCAACTCCTCTCGCGCGTGGACGACGTCGTGCGCCGCGAGATGGACGTCCTCGTCCACCAGCTTCGCCGGAACGGCGTGGATGTGCTAGGCGGCCGCGCGTCGTTCGTGGACGATCACACCGTGCGGGTGGAGTCGGCAGGCGCGTCGCGTGATGTGACGGCGGGCAACATCGTGATCGCGGTGGGGACCCTTCCCGCCGCACCGCCTGGCGTCGCCGTGGATGGAACGACCGTGCTGACCAGCGACGACATCGGGAAACTGACACGGATCCCGCGCAGCCTGACTGTCGTCGGGGCGGGAGTCGTCGGCATCGAGTACGCCTCGATGTTCGCGGCATTGGGGGCGACGGAAGTCACGCTCGTGGACCGCCGCGAGCGGCCGCTCGAGTTTCTCGATGCGGAGATCGTGGACGAGCTGATGCATCAGATGCGCAAACGGAACGTGACATTCCGATGCGGAGAGGCCGTCGCCCATATCGAGCGTACGAACGGCGCCTCGTCGCGGATCGCGATCGCGCTCGAATCCGGAAAACGGATCGTGTCCGACGCCGTGCTGTTCTCCGTGGGGCGGACGGGCGCGACGGCGGGGCTTGGACTCGATCGCGCGGGGCTCGCCGCGGACGCTCGCGGGCGTCTCGCGGTCGACGCGCAGTTTCGGACGACGGTGCCGCACATCTTCGCGGCCGGGGACGTGATCGGGTATCCGAGTCTCGCGGCGACATCGAGCGAGCAGGGACGGTTGGCAGCCTGCTGCGCGCTGGGCGCGCCCGCGAGGCCGATGGCGGCGCACTTTCCGATCGGGATTTACGCGATCCCGGAGATCGGGATGGTGGGAGCGACGGAGCAACAGCTCACCACGCAGAAGGTGCCGTACGAGGTCGGTGTGGCGCGCTACCGGGAGATCGCGCGAGGGCAGATCGTCGGCGACGAGAGCGGATTATTCAAGATGCTGTTCCATCGCGATGACCGGCGGCTATTGGGCGTGCACATCATCGGGACGGGAGCGACTGAGTTGCTGCACATCGGGCAGGCGGTGTTGGGTCTTGGGGCGGGGCTCGACTACTTCCTCGACACCGTGTTCAACTACCCGACACTCGCGGAGTGCTACAAAGTTGCCGCGCTCAATGCGGCGAATAAGTTGCGGGCTTGAGGCGGGCGGTGGGGATTAGGGACTAGGGACTAGGGACTAGGGACTAGGGATTAGGGATTAGGGGCTAGCGCCACCGGCGGTAGAGACAAAAAGAAAGAGACAAAAACCTCTCTTAATCGGGGTGTACCGCCGGCATGATTTGGTTCGCGATGAAAATGGCGATGTCGTTTGCGTCGAAGAACGGCGCGGCGTTGCCGAGATTCTGCCATGCGGCGGTCGTGACCACGACGAGGTCGAGATCGGGAACGATCCAGATGAACTGGCCACCGTATCCCCATGCCAGGACGAGGCGGTGGGAGCCCGTGTGGCCGACCCACCAGAGATCGCCGTAGCCGAGTTGTCCGGTGGGCTCCAGCACCTCGTCGGCGTTCGTTTGCCACAGCATCCCGGTGGATTGTCCGATCCAGCTCGCGGGGACGACGGTGGTCTGTCCTGACATGCCCCGCTGTAGGACGAGCGCCCCGATCTTGGCCATGTCTCGCGGGCGCAGGTACAAGCCGGCCCCGCCGTTGGGGTAGCCGTCGCCGAACACCTCCCAATGCGCGGAATGGATGCCGAGCGGCTTGAACAGCACATCATTTGCGTACGCGGCGGTTCCCACGGGGATGGCGCGCGAAAGAATGACCGACAGGAGGTGGACGGCGGCGGAGTTGTAGTTCCAGCACTGGCCGGGGGCGCAGACGAGGGGGCGGTTGGTCAGAAACGTGATCTCGTTCGGCGAGGTGACCCATTCGTCGTACAGCGCGACACTGTCCTCCTCGTCCCACTGGAAACCGCTGGTCATCGTCAGCAGATCCTGGATGCTGATCGATCGCTTTGTGGGATCGAGCACGGGGAGCGGTGGCTCGAAGTAGGTGGCCAGCGTCGTCGTGGTACCGGGTACGTGTCCCTCATGGATCGCGATGCCGACGAGCAGCGACATCACGCTCTTGGTGACCGAGCGGAGCGAGTAGGCCGAATCCGGTCCTCCTGGCGCCAGGTACCGCTCGCCCACGAGGTGACTGTGGCGGACGACGACGACACTCGTGAGCGACGGGACATTGCCGCTCTGCGCGAACGCCGCCGCCAGCCCGGCAGAGTCCACGTGTTCCGCGCCCGGCGACGTGGGTGTCCACTCAGCCGAGAGGTCGAGCGGGTGGAGGGCCGACGCGTTGAGAGGAGCGGTGGGGCCATCGCTGCATGCGATGGCACCGGCGAGGCAGACTGCTGCCGCGGCTCGCAGAGCGCAAGAGCCGAAAGGAGAAAGGAGCAAGGAGAAGAACCGGTGCATCAGGCGACCAGCACGTGCAGCGTGGGCGGAGCGCGGAACTCGAAACCGCGGGGTGCGCTGGGGCGGTCCGGGTCGAGCCGCAGCGCGGGGCAGCGCTGCAGCAAACGTGTGGCTGCCACCTGGACCTCGGCGCCGGCGAGCGCGGCGCCCAGGCAGAAATGCTTGCCTGCCCCGAACGACAGGTGGTCGCCGGCGTTTGCGCGCGTCATGTCGTAGCGATCGGGGTCCGGGAAGTGGGCGGGGTCGCGGTTCGCGGCGCCGAGCATGCATTGGACAGTGGCGCCGGCCGGGAGGGTTGTGCCGTGTAGCGTGGCGGGCTGCTCGAGGTGGCGGGTGCAGGATTGGACCGCTGGCTCCCAGCGCATCGCTTCCTCGATCGCGGCCGGCAGCAGCGACCAGTTGCCGCGGATCGCGGCGAGGGCTGCCGGGTGTGAGAGCAGCGTCCACATGACATTGAGAATCGTGGATTCCGTCGTTTCAATGCCGCCGAAGAGGACGATGAGCGCGTTGGAGATGATCTCGGGATCCGTGAGCCGGGCGGGCCCCGCTCGAGAGAGGGCGCCGAGGAGCGATGGGTCTGCGGCGTGATGGAGATCATGGAGGACTGGCGTGATCGCGTCCTGGAACTCACGGGCGCTGGCATGGCCGCGGGCGCGGACCTGTTCATCCCAGGTGAAATTCGCGAGGGCCGCGGCGAAACTGGCGTACCAGTCCAGGATGCGGGCGTGCAGATGCGGGGGGATGCCGAGCATCGACGCGACCGTGAAGACCGCGAGCTGGCTGGCGATGGCGGGGCGGAGGTCGGCGGAGCGCTGGTTGCCGAACGCATCGATGAGCGCATCGGTGTGCGCCGTGATGAGCGGCATCGCGTGCGACTGGACCGATCGCATGTTGAACGGCGGGTTGCACTGGCTCTTGTACCGCCGGTGGAGGTCACCTTCGGCGCTCAGCATCTGCGTGCCGAACGTGTCGCGGATCGTCGAGCGGGGGGAGTCAGTGCGGTAGGTCTCCGGGTCGCGCAGGACCGAGAGCACGTCGGCGCGGCGCGTCACGAACCACATCCGTGTTTCCGCGACCCACGCGACCGGCGTCGTCTCGCGGAGACGCGCCAGGATCGGATAGGGATCGATCGCGAGATCGCTGAGGCGGACGTGTGGTCCCGGCGTCATCGCGGGCTCCTTCATCGCCAACTCGGTCATCTCTTACTCATCGATCACGAGACTGGCTCGTGCGGACCAGCGCGACTGGGCGCTGGGCCGGGACGCCGATGAGCGTCGCGAGGCAGGACGTGCATTGGTCGGCGGTGAGGCCATTCCATTCCGAAGGCGGGATGCCGGTGCAGGAGCGGGCGTGCCGGCGGAAGCTCTTGACGTCCGGGTAGGAGAGTCTTGCCGCGACCGTGCCGACCGAGGCGCCCGGAACCTGCAGGTCATGGTAGGCGCGCCAGACGCGGGCCGCGATGACGAGGATGCGGGCGGGGGCGAGACCGGCGGCGGCGAGACATTCATTGACCCAGCGCCGGCTCAGGCCTGACGCCGTGGCGAGATCCTCGGCCGACCGAAAGCGACGGGGCGTGCGGAACACCAGGCGGATCGCGGCGCCGAGTGCGGCTGGTGCGCCGGCAGCGGAGAGCGCGGCGATGATGGGGCGGACGAGAACCGTATCGGCGTCCGAGGCACCCAGGCCTTCGATGATCTGGCGGAGGCGTTCGGGGTCATCATCGATGCCGTGGAGCACCAACTGACGCACCGCGGACGCGTTGGTGTGTGACATGAAGCGTGCCGTTCGCGGCGTGAGGACCGCGTAGACGACGACCGGCACGATCGCGGCAACGAACTCCACGACGTCGATCCCAAGAGCTGGGACGCCCGGAACTGCGACGGCGGGTTCCGTGGACGGATCGACGACGGCGACTTCCGCACCCGAGGTGCGCACGACATCGCGCAGGACGTTCCAGCCGGAGACCGCGACGACATCGTGATCGGGTGCCATGACCCGCTGGAGATGCCGAAGCAGCGGCTGCGGCAGGAATGCGACGATCAGCATTGGGAAGCACCAATGACGAGATGGTAGCGCATCCCGCAGTGCCCCGGGGACCGCTCGCCGTGCCCCCGCCAACTCCCGTTTTGGTCCTTGGTGGTGCCAATTCCGGGCCGATCGTTCGGGACACGCTTCATCGATCCATCCCGAAGCATCCCACACCACGAGGCCATCATGTCGTTCCCAGCCCGCCGTATCGTTCTCACCACAGTCACCGCCCTGGCGGTCGTTGCCGCCGCAGCTGCGTGTGCGAGTCCGACAGCTCCCACGGCGCCTGCCGCGATGAACTCGTCGCTGCATTCGTCGTCGCAGGTCACCCCGAGCGACGGAGTTCTGGTCGGTAGCGGAAACTAAAGCGTTGGGGGCAGGGGGCGGAGAAGGGCGAAAGCGGCCGAAAAGGTCGGGGGGCCGTTCCTGAGGGGCCCCTGCTGTCCTCGACGACCGGCGATTGCTTGCAGCGAAAAGACGGTGGGGCCGTTGCCCGACAGGGCGACCTGCGGTTCACGAACGGCCCCTGCTGCCCTCGACGACTGGGGATTGCTTGCAGCGAAAAGACCGTTAACTGCTGAACGGCACCAACCAACGGCGACAGACCGTCGCGACGGGCTATCGATCGATGGTTGCCAGGTGCAGTTCGGTTATGGACTGCGTCAGGTCCTCGATTTCCGGGGACCAGGATTTTGTGCGCGGTTGGGTGCGGGTTCCTGCCGGGGCCTCGTGTTCCGTGCGGGCGGGTTCGGTTGCGCTGAGATCAGCGAGTGCCTGGTCGGCGAGGATGCCGATCTGATTGAGGGCGGCATCCATCGAGATGCCCAGCGCGCGTCCGAACTCCTGCCGCGCCAGATGCGGGCGTCCGAATCGGACATGGCCGCGACCCGTGAACAGGTGGTAATTCGCGGCGAGCGTGACAGGCAGCGGTTCCGCTTCCATGGCCGAGCGGTAGGCCTCGAACATCTGTTCGTGGCCGTCGGCGGCGGCCATCTCGAGCAAATTGATCGCTGCGGCCCATCGCAACTCGCGGATCGCCGCGGTGGTGTAGACGATCTCATTGACCTGGCGGGCGAGTTCCCGGTGCCCAAGTGCGGCGCCGCAGGCTGCGAGGTCGGAGAGCGCACGGGCGCGCTGGCGTGGATCATCATAGGATTGTGCCGCGCCGAAGCAGAGCAGCGCAGCGCGTTCGAAATCGCCCTGCGCGTGCGCAACGAGCCCGCTGTCGTGGCGGGCGGCCGCGACGACCTGGCGAGCGCCGGCGGCTGCCGCATCGGCGACCAACTGCTCCAGAACGCGCGCCGCTTCGGGAAGGTTGCCGCGGTGCGCGATGACGTTTGCTTCGGACAGGCGGAGCTGCAGGTCGGCGGCCGAGTTGCCTTGCTCGCGAGCGATCCTGCGTCCGGCGGAGAAATCGGCGGATGCGCCGGCGAGATCGCCCAGCATGCGACGGCAGTAGCCCGAGCGGTGATAGGCGTCAGGGAGAAGATCGGCTGCTCCACCGGCGGGCGCGTGTTCGATCACGACACTGTACGCGTCGACCGCGAGTGCCCAGTCCGCGTCGTACTCGAGGAGACGGCCGTAGGCGACGAGCGGGGCGTATGGCGAAGGGCCGCCGGCGACATATGGCATGGCGACGGCGGACGCGATCGCTGCCAGCAGGCCTCGGGCGGTACTCGTCCCGGGTAGAGCGGCGACGGCGGCGCTCGTGGCCCGAGACGCGCGGGGATCGACGCTGCCCTCGCCGGCCCAGATGTCGACGAGCCGGAGCGTCGTAAACCCGGCACAGAGTGCCTGCCAGCGGGGCGACGACGCCATGTCAGTGTCGGCGACTCCACCGAGGGCCGCTACGAACGCACCGTGCCGGAGGGCCGGAACGAGGGGCAGTTCGCCGATGGACGCCACGAGAGTCGCAGTCACAGGCTGTGCAATATGGGAGAGCTTGCTTGGCGCGCTAGGCCGTGGACGCGCGAGCGCGCCGATTGGGTATTTCGAATGTGCGGAGGACAAAACCGTGGACGGACGAGTGATGTAACCCGGTGATTCTCGGTGTAACCCTGTGCCGGCGAGCCAAATTGGCCAAGCGGCTCATTTGATGGGAAAGGCCCATAAGGTTACAGAAAATGGGAGAAAGCGAAAGAGAAAATATGAAAGGCGACCGCGAGATGGCCGCTGGTGTCCAAACAGTGCAGTGCCGGACATCCACCTGATGTCGCGAGGGGACGAATGCGAGTGACAAGTGCGCTCGCCGTGGCGGCCGTCGCCGGTCTCGCCGGGGGTGGGCTCTCGAGGCCTCTTGGCGCACAGGAAAGCGCGGCGGGCGGCTCGCGGTTTCCCGTCGGGGTCGTGGTTCCGTCGGTCAAGAGCAGCGCCGACTCCGGTGAGCGGTACGCGCTCTATCTGCCATCGCACTACGACGCGTCGCGCCGGTGGCCGGCGCTGCTCGTGCTCGACCCGCGGGGGCGGGCGATCCTCGCAATCGAGCGATTCCGGGAGGCGGCAGAGCGTGACGGCTACATCGTCGTCAGCTCATACAACACGGTCAGCGACAGCACCGAGGAGCCGAACGTCCGCGCGGTGAACGCCATGCTGGCTGACCTTCAGGATGGTTTCACGACCGATACGACGCTGATCTACCTCGCCGGGATGTCCGGTACGGCGCGGCTGGCGTGGACATTTGCGTACCAGCTGCCGGGGCACGTGGCCGGCGTAATCGGATTCGCCGCTGGGCTGCCGTGGAGGGGCATCGAGTCGTACGTGCGGCTCAAGCACCCAGCGTCGTTTGCGTACTTCGGTGGTGCCGGGACCGGCGATTTCAACTACGACGAAGTGCGAGAGCTCAATCGCACCCTCGATATGCTGGATGTGCTGCCGCATCGGACGGAGTATTTCGATGGCCAGCACGGCTGGCCGCCGGCGCCGATATGCGGTGATGGGCTGGACTGGATGGAGCTCCAGGCGATGAAGCGCGGACAACGCCCGCGCGAGGACTCGCTGGCTCTGACGTGGTTCACCCAGCGGATGGCGCGGGCGCGAGCGGCCGAAGATTCGGGCCGGCTGTTCGACGCGGCCATTCAGTATCGGGCGATTCGTGACGACTTCCGCGGGCTGGCCGACACCAGGGTCGCAGACGATCGGGCGGCGGCGCTGGAGCGACTGCCAGCCGTGCGCGACCGCGAGCGCCGTGATCAGTCACTGGATGCCGCGTTCGACTCGTACGCGCGTGACAAGTTCGAGCCGTTCCTCCACAAGCTGCAGAATGCTGCTCCTCCGTCGCTCGAGAGCGCGCTCCGCGACCTCGACATCCGCAACCTGCAGCGACAGCAGCGGGACAGCGTGCACGACCGGCTGGGAGCGCAATCGGCGGGCCGGATGCTGGCACTCGTGTCGATCAACACCGCGTTTTACGAGCCACGGAGGTATTTCAGCCAGGGCGATCCCGAGGGCGCTCTCGCCATGCTCGCGATCGCGCACGAGATTGCGCCGGCGTCGCCGTACATCTGCTTCCAGCAGGCCAAGGCGTACGCGGAGATGGGGCGGACCGGCGATGTGCTGGAGTCGTTGCGGTGCGCCAAGTCAGGTGGCACTCTGACCGCGGCCGATCTCCGCGACGAGCATGCGTTCGACCGTCTGCGGAGCGACAGCGCGTTTGCGGCGCTCGCGGCGACCCTACCACCGGCCTCCCCGCCGGGGACGGACGACTAGAAAAGAGAAAAGGGAAAGGAGAAAGGAGAAGAAACAAAAGCGCTCAGGACGCCTTTTCTCCGCCGTCCCTCGTGTCGAGCACCTCGCGGACGTGGCGCGCGAGGTCTTCAGGAGTGAAGGGCTTTTCGAGGAGCGCGATGCCGGGCGCGAGGGCGCCGCCGAGTCCCTGGAGACGTGCGGCGAGCTCTCCGTTGTCGTAGCCCGACATATAGAGCACCTTCACTGCCGGGTTGGACGTGGTGACGAGCTGGGCAAGATCGCGGCCCGTGGCGCCAGGCATGATGATATCCGTCAGCAGCAGGTCGATCGAGCTGCCGTAGGTGCTCATGACCGCGAACCCCTGGGCGGCGGTACCGGCGTCCAGCACCGTGTAGCCGGCGCGTTCCAGCACGCGGCGGGCAAGCGCGCGCACCGTGTACTCATCCTCCACGATGAGAATCGTCTCCGTACCGCGCAGGAGCGTGAAGCGCCGGGGTGCGGCGACCGGATCCATGGTGCCGGGTCCGAGCTGGGGGAGATAGACCCGGAACGTCGTCCCGCGATCGGGCGCGCTTTCGGCCCAGATGTATCCGCCGCTCTGCTTCACGATCCCGTAGACCGTGGCGAGTCCCAGTCCGGTGCCGCGTCCCAGGTCCTTTGTCGTGAAGAACGGCTCGAAAATCCGGCGTTGTGTCTCCTTGTCCATGCCCTGGCCGGTGTCCGTGACCGACAGCACCACGTACGGACCGGGTACGACGCGCACACCCCACAAGTCACCGACCGAGTCATCCAGCTCCGCCGACGTCGTGGCGATCGTGAGCGTGCCGCCGCCGGGCATGGCATCGCGAGCATTGACGGCGAGATTGACGATGACCTGCTCGATCTGTCCGGCATCCGCGCGCACCGTCGCGGCGCGTGGGCCTGGCACGAGCGTCAGGGCGATATCCTCGCCGATCACGCGCCGCAGCATCGTCGCCATGTCGGTCACGACCCTGTCGAGATCGAGCGTCGTCGGCTTCAACAACTGCTGGCGGCTATAGGCCAGCAACTGCCGCGTCAGCTCACCCGCCCGCTCCGAGGCCCGGCGCAGCTCCGTGACATCGCCGGAGACGGCACCATTGGCACCGACGGCTTCTTCGATCAACTGGGCGTAGCTCAGGATGACCGTGAGGAGATTGTTGAAGTCGTGGGAGATCCCACCGGCGAGGCGGCCGATCGCTTCCATCTTCTGCGATGCGCGCAACTCTTCCTCGCGACGCACGCCTTCGGCCTTGCGCTCCGTGATGTCGTACAGCGTGCCGCACAGGCCGAGTACTTTGCCGTTCGGATCGCGTTCGGAGCGAACGCGCAGGACGAGC